>Ga0316201_10000503_pt1 | contig 22453 bp, 20 predicted proteins | sample CS6wburrow_MG_FD_204516 | JGI IMG/M metagenome (GOLD analysis project Ga0316201, IMG submission 204516) | Coastal sediment microbial communities from Delaware Bay, Delaware, United States - CS-6 worm burrow | ecosystem: Environmental > Aquatic > Marine > Coastal > Sediment | place: USA... | reverse complement strand
CGTCGGTCACTGCCCGCCGACAGCAGCGCAGCGAGAGCTGTATCGATACGCATTCGAACAGCTGCAAGTTAACAGCGAGCTGCTAAAGCCTGGCGCCAGCTACCGGGAAATCAGCGAGCGCGCCTGGCCTATACCGGAACGATTTTATGCCAATCGTTATTCTTTCCTGATGCATGGCGTCGGCATGGGCGACGAATATCCCGGCATCGTCCACTGGGGAGAAGACTGGGAAACAACCGGCAGCGACGGCGTCATCGAGCCCAACATGGTGATCAGTGTGGAGAGCTATATCGGCGAGGTCGGTGGCGACCAGGGGGTGAAACTGGAGCAGCAGTTCTGGATCGACGCCGCCGGCGCTCAGCCGATGACCGTGCGATTCTGGAATGACGACTGGCTGTGACTGCAATGCGGCTGCGCTCCCGCCACCTGCGGTGACAGTTCCGCATTAATTTTTCTAATAGCACCGTGCCTTAATTGACGCCGGGTAGCCGTGCGTTGAATATCCGTCAACCGGTATCTTCCGGAACAGGATCGCACGCATGGCGCTTGGCTTGCTCAAATTCGGTTTCCGTAAAGGGTACCGCGCTACACGCCACTTCACGGCCGCGAAGCCGTTGAAGAAACACTATGACGTTGTGATCATCGGGGCGGGCGGTCACGGCGCCGCAATTGCCTACAACCTGGCGCGGTACCACGGCATCACGAATGTCGCCGTGCTGGACAAGGCTTATCTCGGCGGCGGCAATACCGCGCGCAATACCGCGGTTATCCGGTCTAACTACCTGACCGAAGAGGGCGTCGCTTTCTACCGCGAATCGGTGCGGCTGTTTCGCGGGCTCAGCAATGAGCTCGGATACAACATTATGATGGAGGACCGCGGTCAGCTGACGCTCGCACACAGCGATGCCGCCATTCGCGGGTTTCGCTGGCGCGCGGAGGTTAACCAGCATCTTGGCGTTCGCTCCGAGCTGGTCGACCGGCAGACCATCCGCGAACTCGTTCCCAACCTGCGCATGGACGACGACATGCGTTACCCGATCCTCGCAGGCCTCTGGCATCCTGACGGCGGCACGGCAAGACACGATGCCGTCGTCTGGGGATACGCGCGTGAAGCCTGCCGGCGTGGCGTCGAGCTGCATCAACTCACCGAGGTGCAGGGGATCGAACAGGAGGGTGGCAAGGTAACGGGCGTTGTTACCAACCGCGGACGAATCGGCTGTGGTTGCGTCGTGCAGGCCGTTGCCGGCATGAGTTCGGTGGTAGGTGAAATGGCCGGTATTCGCCTGCCGATCCATTCATACCCGTTGCAAGCCATGGTGACGCAGCCGTACAAGCCGTTGCTTACTCCGTTGGTCAGTTCGCCGCACCTGCACGTCTATATTCAACAGACATCGCGTGGTGAGTTCGTCATTGGCGGCGGGTCCGACCCTTACCCGCTGTACAACACGCGTGCGACGCTGGAACTCAAGGAGACGTTATCGTCGGCGATCCTCGAGCTGTTCCCGTTCCTCGGCCAGGCGCAGGTTCTGCGGCAATGGGCGGGTATTACCGACATGACACCCGACTATAGCCCGATCATGGGAATGAGCCCGCTCAGAAATTATTATCTCGACGCCGGTTGGGGCACGTGGGGGTTCAAGGCGACGCCGATCTGCGGCAAGACGATGGCGGAGTTGGTGGCGAGCGGTAACGTGCCCGCGCTCATTCGCCCCTTCGAGCTCGAACGTTTCTATCGGTTTCGCCAGGTGAACGAAGCAGGCGCGACGGCAGCGAGTCACTGATGAAGATAATGACCTGCCCCCTCAATGGCCCGCGCAATATTGCCGAATTTACCTACGGCGGTGAATATCACCAGGAACCCGATCCCGACCGGAGCGACGATCGTAGCTGGGCCGAGCACGTGTTCTTCCATGACAACCGTGCCGGCATTGTCGTCGAATGGTGGTGCCATAATGCGAGCGCATTCTGGTTTCTCGCGGAACGGGACACCCGGACAGACCGGATTCTGCGCACGTTTCGTGTCGAGGACTACGTAAGTGCCACGGAGACGATGCCGTGAACCAGGTTAACCGCTTGCCGCCACCCTGGGGAACCATGCTCAATCGCGAGCGGCTCGTGTCATTCGAATTCGAAGGCAGGCCGTTTACGGGCATAGCGGGCGATACCGTTGCGAGTGCACTTGCCGCCAACGGCGAGTGGCTGTTGAGCCGGTCTTTCAAGTACCACCGTCCACGTGGCGTGCTGACCATGGCAGGCCAGGACGCCAACACGCTCGTCCAGTTGCCAGCACATCCGAATGCGCTCGCCGATCGCACGCTGCTCAGCGACGGCCTGGTCGTCGCAGGACAAAATTACAGTGGCTCGCTGCGCTCCGATCGCAATGCCTGGATACAAAAGTTCGCCCGCTTTTTGCCCGTTGGCTTCTATTACCACGCTTTCTTCCGGCCACGCGGTATCTGGAACCTGTGGTCGAGGTATTTTCGCCGCAAGGCGGGCCTTGGCATCATCGACGAATCCTATCGCGCGCACGGCTACGACAAGCAGTATCGTTTTTGCGATGTCGCCGTGATTGGTGCCGGCCCGGCCGGCCTCTCCGCGGCGATCGCTGCGGCCAAAGGTGGCGCTGACGTGCTGCTTATCGACGAAAATCCGCTACTCGGAGGCTCCCTGAACTATGCGCGCAGCGCTATCGACGCAGCGTTGGAGACGCGACAGCGGCAGGACCTGCTGGGAGAGGTTTCAGCAGCGCCGTCTATCGAAGTGATGCCGTCAACCGTGGTCAATGGTTGGCATAGTGACAACTGGCTTGCGGTGATCAGTGGCAAACGTCTGGTCAAGCTGCGGGCCGGGCGGGTCGTGCTGGCCTCGGGAGCGCTGGAACAGCCGGCTTTGTTCCGCAATAACGATCTGCCCGGGGTGATGATGGGTACGGCGGCGCAGCGCCTGATCAAGCTCTACGGCGTGCAACCAGGACGGCGCGCCGTCGTGCTGGCTGGCAACAACGATGCTTATGGCGTGGCACTCGACCTGCTCGACGCCGACGTGAAGTTGGTTGCCGTGGTAGAGCTCAGAAGTGAGCCGATAGATGACGAGCGCGCTGCGGAGGTGGCAGCGAGGGGCGTCGAGGTGCTGCATGGGCATGCACTCTATGCTGCCAATGGCAAAGACCATGTGACTGCTGTCGACGTGCGCCGCATCACCGCTCCGGGCACGTTGGAGGATACCGGCAGAACCTTCGACTGCGACCTCGTGTGTATGTCGGTCGGTTTCATGCCTGCCTATCAGTTAGCCTGCCAGGCCGGGGCGCAGCTTCACTATGATGACGAGCACGCGACGTTCTCGATCGACCGTCTGCCTGACGCATTCGAACTCGCCGGCGCGGTTGCCGGCAACGCCGCGTCGACGCGCGCAGATGGGCAAAATTTCGGCTGGCCCATTTTCGCGCATCCGCAGGGGAAGGAGTTTGTCGATTTTGACGAGGACCTGCAGATCGCGGACATTCGCAATGCGGTGCGCGCCGGATACGAGCACGTGCAGTTGGTGAAACGCTATTCAACCTGCGGCATGGGACCGTCCCAGGGACGACATTCGGCGCTCGCCACGGCGAGACTCGTTGCAGATGCTACGGGCCATACAGTTGCCGAGACCGGGGTCACGACGGCGCGGCCACCATTCGCGCCGGAGACGCTTGCGCACTGCGCGGGACGCAGTTTTTTTCCGGCGTCGTATTCGAGCATGCACCATCGCCACGTGGAGGCTGGTGCACAAATGCTGCAGGCGGGTGCCTGGTACCGACCCGCGTATTACGGCGCCCCCGGGGACATTGAGACGTGCGTGCGCCGCGAAGTGCTGCAAGTGCGCCGTGGCGTCGGCCTGATTGATGTTTCGACACTCGGTGGCATCGATGTCCGTGGTCCCGATGCGGCCGAGTTTCTTAATCGCATCTATACATTTGCCTACAAGAAACAGGCGACCGGCACGGTTCGGTATGCGCTGATGACCAACGAGGCCGGCGTCGTTATCGACGACGGCGTCGCGTGTCGGCTTGGTGACGAACATTTCTATGTCACGGCAACCACGGGCGGCGTGGAGCGCGTGTTCCGCGCGATGCTGCAATGGAATGCGCGCTGGCGGCTCGACGTAAGCCTCGCGAATGTTACGAACGCCTATTGTGGCGTCAATATTGCCGGACCCGAATCGCGCAGCGTGCTCGCAGCGCTCGTCGACGACCTGGATCTCAGCGCGGCGGCTTTTCCCTACCTTGCCATGCGAGAGGGCGGGGTAGCGGGTATACCCGCACGAATCCTGCGCGTCGGTTTCGTCGGCGAACTCGGCTACGAGATTCACGTCCCACAGCATTGTGGCGAAGCGCTGTGGGACGCCCTTGTCGAGGCGGGCAAGTCGGCCGAAATCCGTCCAGTGGGCATAGAGGCGCAGCGCATGCTGAGACTCGAGAAAGGCCACGTCATCGTCGGCCAGGATACGGATGCAATGTCCAATCCGCTCGAGTTGCAAATGAGCTGGGCCATCGCTCGCAAGAAACCCTATTTCGTCGGGCGGCGCAGCCTCCAGGTTTATGAGCAGCGTCCGCTCGACAGGCTGCTGACAGGCTTCTGCGTCGAGGACGATGGTGCGCCGCTGCCAAAAGAAAGCCATCTCGTGATGGATGGTGAGCAAATGATCGGCCGCGTCACGTCATGCGGCCTGTCGCCGACGCTGGGCAAGATCGTCGGGCTCGCCTATGTGCCGCCGGCGCTTGCCGAACACGGCAGTCACTTCACCATCCGTTGCGACAACCGCGTCTCCGTATCCGCGCGTGCCGTGGCAACGCCGTTCTACGATCCGGATAACGAGCGCCAGGAACTTTGATGATGAATGCAGTGAACCCCGTGCAGTGCGTCCGCCGATCGATGTTGTACCGATGGCATGAACGTCATGAAGCGTCGTTTGTCGAGCACGCCGGCGCGATTGTCGTTGCGAATTACGCGGCCGACGCCGCGGAGCTGGCGACGGCCCGCGAACTTGGGCTGTGTGATTTATCGACGTTGCCGCGCTGGGGCGTGACCGGTCGCGGCGCGACGGCCTGGCTTACAGATTCGGGATTCGACGTGCCCGCCGACGTCAATCGTGCCGCGCAGCAGGTCAACGGCGATGTCCTGGCCCGATTGTCCGACCATGAGTACCTGCTGCTCTCAACCAGCTCGCTCGTCACTGCCGAACCGCCTGCTGGTTTTCCTTACGTGCAGGACCATGCTGCAGGACCCGTTTACGAGCTACCACGACAGGACAGCCACGCCTGGTTCGCTCTGACCGGCAGAAAGGCATCGACGATACTGGCCAGCATTTGCGGCGTGGATATGCGCGACGCGACTTTCATGGATGGCGCCGTGGCGCAGACGTCGATGGCGCGCGTGTCGGCCGTGGTGTTGCGCAGCGACCTCGGCGATACCGCCGGTTTCTTGGTGCTCGTCAGCAGTACGGCCGCCGAATACCTGTGGGATGCCATTGCCGGCGCCATGGCCATGCCAGGCGGTGCGGCGATCGGCATTCGCGCCCTCAACCGTCTTGTTGAATGAGAATCATGAAGACATGAAGCTACCTGCACACGCGCGTTTCGTTGTCATTGGGGCCGGCATACACGGATTGAGCACGGCCTTTCACCTGGCACAGCGACTGCAGGCGAGCGGCCAGGGATCCGGGCAGGACATCGTTGTGCTCGATAAGACGGGTATCGCGGCCGGTGCGACAGGCATCGCCTGCGGCGTCATACGCAATAACTACTTTCAGCCGGCAATGCGTGAGCTGATGGCGCATAGCGTACAGGCATGGGAAAGCGATCCGCAGATCTACAGTTACCACCCGGTCGGCTATATGCAGATCAGCTGCGAAAGCATGCATGAAGATGTCGCTTCGATTAGCCGTCAACAGCAGGCAATCGGATATGAGTCGGTGTTCATCGAGGGCGGCAAAGACTGCGCCGAATACATGCGCGGCTATTTTGACGACTGGCGCGCCCAGGGAATTACCTCGGTACTTCACGAGAAGCGGGGCGGATATGCCAACAATCGCAAGGCGATGGAAGGACTGGCGGCGAAGGCGGAGGCGCTGGGCGTCGGCATCCATGGGGGCGTCGAAGTTCGTGAATTGCCGACTGATGGCTCAGGCGCAATTGCGAGGGTAGCGACTGATCGCGGTGACATCGCCTGTGACTACGTTGTCGTTGCGCCGGGTCCATGGGCCAGAACATTCTGGCGCATGCTCGATTTACCCGAGACCGTGATGGTGCGGAACCCCGACGACCCCGGGCAAATGGCTACGGTGCCGATGTGGACCTACTGGTCTCTGCAGGAAGGAACCCTGGGTGTCGATCCGGAGATGCAAAAGACCAACGCCGGCCACATGCCGCCCGTCATCCACGTCGACACCGATGCTCCGCTGTACTCAGACGTGGACGGCTCGTTGCTGACAGACGAGATGTGGGGCATCTACTACAAGCCCGACTTTCACTTCGGCGGTGTACAGGGTGGGGCGGCGCCGCAGACCGTGGACAAGGCCGCAAAGGACGTCGACGTCGATCCGTACGGACCGGAGTCAAAGGAGTTCGTCATGGGAGAGGACTTCGCGCACATGTGGGTATCCGCGCTTGCACACTGCCAGCGCCGATTCTCCGGCACAATGCCAAGTTACAAGCGCGAGCCGTCGGGCGGTATCGGGGCGTTTACGCCAGACAGTTTCCCGGTGTTCGATACGATTCGCGACAACTGTTACCTGCTTGCGGACTCGAACCACGGCTACAAGATGCTCGGTGTCGGCGATCTCGTTGCCAGCGAAATAACGAGCGGTCGCTCGTCGGCATTACTCGAGCCGTTTCGCTTCGCGCGCTACGCGGAGGGCAAGCTGCACCCGGTGTCCAACAGTCCGTTTCCCTGGAGCTGATCGAGTGAGCTAAACTGTATTCGTGTCCCCGCAGATGCAGTCGATGGCCCAAGACAAGGAAATACAGTTCGGCGCGCTCAGAATTTTTGTCGCCGTTGCAGAGTCGGAAACGCTGACCGGTGCGGCGCAGAAGCTCGGCGTTACGCAGTCGGCGGTTTCGCAGGCGATCACCCAACTCGAGGCGCTCACGAAAACGAGTCTCGTTGCGCGGCGCTCGAAACCGATACGCCTCACGCCGGCCGGCGAAGTCATGAAGGAGCATGCCCAGCGCATCCTCAAAGACACAAGGCGCATGCTGCAGGATGTCGCCACCGCGGCAACCGGAGATCTGCCGCGCCTGACGATCGGTATCATTGACTCCTTTGCGGATGCGGCCGGCCAGGAGCTTATGGAGCGGATCGCCGGGATTACGCCGCGACTTTCACTGCAAACCGGACTCGCAATGCCACTGTCGGAAGCGCTGCTCGATCGAGAGCTCGACATACTGATCAGCAGCGATCCACTCGAAGATCACCCGGAACTCGAATGCCATCCGCTGTTGCGGGACCCGTTCGTGCTATTGGTTGCCGAATCGCTGTGCGCCGCAGACGAGGCGACACCCGAAAAATTGTCCGCTACGCAACCGTTCATCCGCTACACGCGTCACTCGCGGCTCGGCAAACTGACGGATCTCGTCATGCGCCGGGTTGGCGTCGAGCCCGAGACGCGGTTTGAACTCGACAGTACCCGCACGCTCGTAAAAACCGTGCATGCGGGCAAGGGCTGGGCTGTGGCAACATCTTTATGCCTCGCGCAGCATCCGGATTTGCTGGAAGGGGTGCACATGGCGCCGCTGGCGAAAGGCGCCAATGCGCGCTACCTGTGTCTGCTTGCCCGGCGCGATGAGCTTGGAGACACGCCGACGAGAATCGCGGCGATCTGCCGCGAGATCTATCGTGACGATGTGCTGCAACGCGTGCTGCAACTCATGCCGTGGTTGCAGGATCAGGCCACGGCGATAGACGAGGCGCCGGCTATCTGGTCTGGATGACGTCGAGCGTTGCCGCGTAAGCATGCGCGACCCAGCGATGGAAATGGTGCGTCGGCGCGTCCTGTACGGGCGTCAATATGCCGCCGTCGAATCCAGGGGATTTGCGCCCGACCTGCATGCCTTCCACTGCAAATATATCTTCACGAAACACCGTCTCCCAGCTCTTGAGCACAGTTTCGCGACACGCCGAATAATCATCCGCGGTCGCCGCATCCCCGACATAGGAAATCTGCAATTTTTCGACAGACCGATCCGGACGTTGCGGTGACACGATGACAGCGAAGAAATGGTCGGCCTGTATGCCGAGCAAGGTGTTCGGGTACAGCGAGATGTATTCGGCGTGGTTCAGCTTGTCGGCCGGCCAGCTATCGATCAGGGGCATCTGAATATCAGCGAACGACGCGAGTTCGTAGCGGTGTGTTCCCTGGCCCGACATGTCATCGCCTTCCATGATGTGAAAGTGCTGATCGAGCGGTGAGTAGGTGTTCAGGGACGGGTGTACCCACGGCAAATGATAAGCCTCGCAGTAGTTCTCGACGGCCAGCTTCCAGTTGCAGGCCACGTCGAGCTCCAGGTAAGCGTCAGTGGTGCCGGGCCTGATTTCGCTGGAGTTGCGAGCCCCCAGGTACTGGTGCCAGCGTGCCTCCAAAGGGGCTATAAAGTCGTCGAAGTCGCGGGCCTGTCCTGACAGGTTGATGAAGACGATGTCCATCCAAAGGGCGAACTGAACCGGGCGCAGGCCATGCTCGGCCTTGTCGAAACCGGCGCAACTATCGCGATCGGTGCCGCCGATGCACGGGGTACTTTTAAGCTGACCGTCGAAGCCGTACGACCATGAGTGATATGGACAGCGAATCACGGCGCGTAGCTGCGTTGCCTCGCTGACGAGCTTCATGCCGCGGTGGCTACACACGTTATGAAACACCTTGAGGTTGGAATTCCTGTCACGCAACATCAGGAGTGGGACGCCCATGAAGTCAACGGGCCTCGCGAAACCCGGACCCGGCAACTCCGACGCGAAGCCGATCGCCGCCCAGGAATTACCGAGTACGTGGTCGCGCTCGAAAGCGAACACCCGTGGGTCGTTGTAAGCGATATTGGGCAGTCCGCGCGACGATGTTAACGGCGCAGTGAACGCCTGCATGTTCGCGGCGAGCATGTCGGTGAAAGGTTTTATCGCGGCACTGCTCCAAGTGTTACAGCCGTATCGTAGATTCCGCCGCTGTTATGCGGCAAGCCTTTTTTTCGCAGTTGAGTATTAGAATTCTTAATGCTGTCACGATTGTGTTCGTCGATTTCGTCTTACATACTCAGCACTCTCATTATAGGTGACAACTTCGTGTCGAGTGTCGTCATAAACCGCCTGCCAACTCGTTTCGGTTTTCTTCTGGTCCGGGACTTCAGTTTGATTTCCATGTCGGCGGCGCTTGAAACGTTGCGCATGGCAAACCGGGTCTGCAGGGACCAGGTTTACAACTGGGTGACGATCTCGGAGGACGGCGAGGCCGTGTGCGCTAGCGATAATTTGTCAGTCAACGTGGATGACAGTATCGCCAGCGAAGATCTCTTGCGCAGGGTTGACGCAATCGTTGTATGTGGCGGCAGACGTATCGAAAACCAGATCACGGAACCTTTGCTTCGGTTTCTGAAGAAGGCCGCCAAGTCGGGTCTTGGCCTTGGGGCAACCTGCACCGGCAGCTACGCGCTTGCGAAAGCTGGAGTGCTTGATGGCTATCGCTGCACCGTGCACTGGGAGAATATCGCGGCGATGACGGACGCGTTTCCGGACGTGCGCATCACTCGCAGCATTTATGCGATAGATCGGAATCGCTACACCAGTTCAGGCGGTACGGCGCCGATCGACATGATGCTCTATTTTGTGCGCAACCAGTGCGGTGCTGAAGTATCTGCTGGGATTGCCGATCAGTTCATTTACGAGCGCATACGCAACACGAACGACATGCAGCGCGTACCGCTGAGGCACTTTGTCGGCAAACAGTCGACCAAGCTGACTATCGCCGTCGAGCTGATGGAGGCGAATATCAGGGAACCAATCAGCCAGGTCGAACTTGCCAACTACGTCGACCTGTCGAGGAGGCAGCTGCAACGGCTGTTTCAGAGGTACCTGTTTTGCACGCCGTCGCGGTATTACCTGCACTTACGGCTGCAGCGTGCTCGCGATCTACTGCATCAGACGAAGATGAACCTGGTCGAAATTTCCGCGCAGACGGGCTTCGTATCGACGTCCCATTTTAGCAAGAGTTACAAAGAGCATTACGGCTACTCGCCGAGCGCGGAGCGGCGCCAGGGTATGCCCATCGTGACACCGTAGATCCGGTCTTTCCTGTTCTGTGCTAAGACTGATCCTCAGAGGATTGCAGCATGGTTTTGAGCAGGTGCTTGCCGCGGCAACGTCCGACAATTAATCGCTTCACTCGCCCGGGACTGTCGAGCATATCGAAAAAAACGCCGACATACCGCACGGCCGCACTGCGATCCTCCGCACTCAACTCCGCCGTATTCTCGAACAGCGCCATGACTTCGCCGCGTTTTGACTGCACGTGGGCGATCGCAGCTTCCAGTATTCCGGGCGGATGACAAAGGCCCGTGTAGTGGCGATACCGTACATTCTTGATATGCAGATGATGGGGCGGGGTCGCATAGGGCGCATTGACGAGTCCCGAAAAGTCGAAGTCGAATGGGATCGGAATCTTCGGAAGTGTCTCGTCGATCGCAAGGACATCCGAGTTGTGACAGCAATCCTCGCCGTCCTCCCCCTCAAGTACGGAATAGTCGTTGTTACCGATTAGCAGCTGAAACAGCTCGGCCAATGCTGTTTTTTCGCGGTCCAGCTCTGCGAAATCCACCGACGGCACGCGAATACGCTCGAGACCCAGCCGGTCTGCCATGTCGGCGTCGTCCTCTATGACAAACGCCATTGCGGTCCAGGGCGGCAACTTCTCATCGCTATCGATATAGCTCAGGCGTATGAGCCTCGTTCGATAGCTGTGATCCGTAAGGATCTGCAACGTCTTGTAAGCGAGGTATTCGAGAATGACGTAACTCTGGTACCGCGGCGAATCGAAACAGGGGGCAACGAGTTTCAACTTGTCCTGGCCTGCGAACAGCGTGCCCTTGACCTGTGATTTCTTGAAATTCAGTCTAAGCGGCGCCAAGTCGCAATGTTGCCGACGAAAATTGCCGCGTGTCCGGATCGAGACATCCAGCTCTGCCGATTCGCCATTTTCGCCGACATAGCTCCATGAGCCGGGGAAGTAGATTTGCGGTTCCTGAAGTTTCCGGGCGTAAGCCTGAGCAATCGGCGCGGTCAGGACCGCCTGCAGGATTTCGTCGTCCTGAAACAAAGGAAGATCTTCCGCTGCGGCACTGGGTGGGGTCAGTACGAGCGGCAGCAGCAACAGCCAAGCTGATCGAAGACTTGCAAGCATATGTCTTTGTATATAGAAGCTTGCGATGAATGTCATACGTGGATACCGCTACTCGCTGATAATCGTACGGCAAGTTCGACCTGTGGTCTCTGCACATCGGTTCGGTACTGCGGCTTGCCCGAATACCATTTCGCTCTATGTCATGTTTCCATGGACCTGAGCAGCGGCGAACGCCGGGAGGGTCCTGGTATGCTCGAAAAAAGACTTAATACGGAAGCGGCAGAGATATTCCGCAACTGCGCCGAAATCCTGCGGCATCAAAAAGCGAATCCTTATCGCGTCAACGCCTACATCCGCGCGGCCAATGTCCTGGAGTCACTCGACATCGATGTGCGCCGGCTGCTGGAGCAGGAAGGCGTCGATGGTTTGATTAAATTGCCGGCGATTGGCAAAGGCCTCGCCGCAGCCATTGAGGAAATTGCCCGAACCAGCCGGCTTTCGCAGCTCGATCGTTTGCGCGGCGAAGCGTCACCGGAAGCCTTGTTCCAGTCGCTGCCGGGAGTCGGGCCCAAACTTGCTCGTGACATCCACGATAGATTGCACGTCGATACCCTCGAGGAACTAGAGCTTGCGGCGTACGAAGGGCTGCTGACGACGGTACCGGGCGTCGGTGAACGACGTGCTGCGGCGATTCGCGCCGGGCTGACGGCTGCGCTGGGGCTTGGCAAGAGGTCAGGACGCAGGCAACTTCCTGCGCCGCCTGTTGACCTCCTGCTCGCGATTGACGCCAATTATCGAAACAAAGCGGCAGCCGGGGAGCTGCCCAAGATTACGCCGCGACGGTTCAATCCGGAGGCCAAAGCCTGGCTGCCGATCCTGCATGCGGATCGGGATGGTTGGCATTTCACGGCGCTGTTTTCGAATACCGCGCGTGCGCATGAACTTGACCGGACGCGGGACTGGGTCGTCATCTATTTCTATGACGACGATCACCAGGAAGGTCAGTGCACCGTTGTAACGGAAACCCACGGAGCCATGATGGGCGAGCGCGTCGTACGCGGCCGCGAATCAGAGTGCCGACGTGCACGGCGGCTCGCTCAACGCCGTGCTACCCGGCCAGGGTGTTCCTCCGATTTGAGCATCAATTCCTCTATATCCGATTCGTAGACGAACACCGCCCGCGAAGATTCAATCCGATCAAGCGTCCATCCACGATGCACCATCCCTTCCAGCATCTGGATTACTGCGTTGTTCCGGGTATCGCGAAGCATTGCGATCCGCGACTCCCCGGATCCGGCTACTCCGGCCAGCTGCAACTGCAGTGGTTCGCGAGTATCTTCTTTGATTACCTCTTTCAATTTCGGTAAACGCCGGTTCTCATAGAACAGGGGGCGCTCCAGGACATTGGTGTAGGAAGTCATCGGTGCCGGTACGTAAACCGGCAATTCGAATGTCTTCTCTCGGTCGAGGTCTGGAGCCATCTCGCTCGAGTAGCCGCTTGGGTACAGGATTTGAAACACAATGGTGATTGTCAGCGCCATGCAGGCAACGGACAGGTATTTAGTAACGGGTTTCCGCAGATACTCAGACATTACGTGGCCTCCAGTAAGTAGGCACTGAGGTCGAAGCCCGTCTCGAAGTGCGGCACGACGCGTACGCTGCGCACGCGCTGGCCAACGGTCTGGCGCACGGTGAAGTTATCGAGAAACAGGAAAACGCCGTTCGTCTCAAGGTCATATACTGTCCTGACGATATTTTCAAAGGGACCCTTGAGTTTTGCTCGTATCGAGACCCTCGTGAGTTCCTTTTCGGAAGCTGCCGGAAGTATCTGCGTGCTGACCAGCGATAACTCCTGTCGCCCGGCGACGTCCTTCAATATGCGCTGCAGTTCGGCGGCGGCCAGCGCTTCGGACCGACTTTCGAGCACGAATCCCTGCGAGCGCTGAATGCGACGAACATCCGCATAGCGCCGGCGCAGTTCCGAGTCCTGCTTCTTGATGGCCTGTGCGTGTGCGAGCTGGTAAGACAATTCGTCGATACGATCCTGGTAGCTCGAGTTCATTGACCAGAGTGGATATGCCGTTATTCCCAGTACCAGCGATATTCCGGCGACGAGGACACCGATTGCGGCAGCCTTGCTCAGAACGCTTGATTTCAAAGTTGTCATCGCGATTCCTCCGATTGCCACGCAGCCGCGAGGTGAAACTGTTCTGAATTCATACGAGGTACCTGTGTGACTGCCGAGCGAAACTCCGGATTTGCAAACACATGCGAATTTTCGATTGCGCTAATGAGAATTGCGGCCTCCCCGGACAGACCCTGGATTTGTACTTCTCCACCAATGATGTCGATGTGCGTGAGCCAGGTATCGTTTGGTATTACGCGCGTCATTTCTTCGAGAAGATCGAGAATAGAGGGGTGATCCTGCTTCATAAGCACCAGGTCGCGCGCGCTTTTTGCAACCTGCTCGATGTCGTCCCGAAGCTTTGCGTCTTCACCGGTGTTTTCGAGCGCTTCTGCGACCTGTGACTCGAGTTCTTCAATGGCGATTTGTTTCTGAATGATCGGCAGTGACACGGCTAGGATGGCCAGTGCGGTGACGGCGCAGGTCAGCGCGCCGGTGAGGCCGAGCGAACGCACCGGGTTGGCTTTCTCTGGCTCATCGATGTCGAGTGAGATTTCGCGAAAAGCCCCGTCTGGCGATTGCGCCGCAACGGCCGTGGGCTTAACGCCCTTGCTAACCAGTAAATCGACCAAGTGATTGACATTTCGCCTTGGAGTTGCTCTGAGTTCTACATCTATTGTGCGCCGATCCGCTGAACGGCTCGTAATATCGAAGTCGAAGTAGACTTGGCTGGCCGTGAAAGGGGTCTGTTGGTCCATTTCGAACGCGAGTACTTCGCGCAGATTTTCTTCCGTTGCTGCCGGTAGCGTGACATTTTTTGCGAGGATCTGGTTGAGTGATAGCAGCAGCACGTTTCCGCGTGACTTTCTGGTCAAAGCGGGGATCAATGCGGCTTCCTCCAGTGGTTGACGTCCCACTTCCCGTGACTGCAGGAAACTGCCGCGGCGCACCACGATTTCCCGGTCGCTGACGATCAGGAAATTTCGTTCGGCCGCGGTGTCGAGCATCGTCTGCATCGACTGCGGAAGGAGAGTTTGAATCTCGTCCCGCCACCATATCCAGAAGCTGCGCAGGGCTCGGCCGATGGGGGCCAGGTAAATGACGTTCAGTCTGCGCAACGATAAGTCGGATTGCCAGTTCATGATTGGGCCTCTTTATGAGCGACGGCGAGTGAGACGGAGCGGTCACGACGGGAGAGAACTTCAAATGCCGAGTCTTTTCCGCCTCGTGTGCTAACGACGACTTCTGCCGAGACAAATACGCCGTCTCGGCCGATCACCGATGCGTTAATGTGGAACACTCCGCCGCGGTTCCGAATTGGTCCCGTTCGCGCTGGAGTAGTGGTCGTGGTCAAAGCTTCGACGAGTTCCCTGGGTGCGGTTGAGAGATCGATGCCAGCTTGCCCGGAATAGACCGTCAGATACGGCGAAATACGGGTGAAGGTTGAGATATCCATACCCATGACATACCGGAGTTCATCCGTATTTACGAAAGCCCCATCCCGGGCTGACCAGGGTCGCCCGGCTGCGATATACGTTTCGTCTTCGGCGCCGGACAAAGTCATGGATCCGTCTAGATCGCGCCAGTCGATTACCGCTGCGGCAAGCGCGATCGCGCGATCGCGTTCTACGCCGGCCCATTGAAAAAGCGATCGAAGCGTTGATTCGCGCGCTCTGTTCAGGTCGACAAGACCCGCAGCGGGGCGCGTCGATACAACCGCCTGATGACCGAATACGTGAATGCTGACTGGTTGACCGTCAGTGGGAATACTGTGTTCATCTGACGATGCGAGCAGATCCTGTATCGCGAGTTCGATGGCGGCGTCGGCAATGTGGCGCGATTCAGCCGCTGCGAGGTGGCGGGACGTCAGGGCGGTCTCGAGACGCGAGTTTTGTGCATGTGCCATAGCAATGATTGACAACAGCAATACCAGCCCCAGAACGATGACCATTGCCGCGCCTCGCTGCGAGGCATGCGGCGCAGATTGGTTGCTGTGTTGCCTGCGCCTATTCATTGCCAATCTCCGGAACCGACACGGAAAAGGTGTTCCGTGTCCACGCCGTGGTGAGAAGTAGTCTCGATGCGGATCAGGTTCGGAAGAAAAGGAAATTCGCTTCGCCACGATGTGTGCCAGCTCGCGGCTTTATCCGTATCATCGACTCCGTAGTAATTTATTGTTGCGTCCTCAAGATCACCGTAAAGCAGGGAGCGTGCCACCGGTTCCGAGCCGGGCCATTCGACGGAACCCGGATCGAAGGGGGCAACGCCGATTATGAGCTCCGTCACTCCATTCTCCGGCTGGGACACCTGCACGCTAAGTGTGACCATGCCAAGCTCCGCCGCGGCAGGCGCCGGCGCTACGAACCGAAATTGATGTTCGTCGCCTTCGAAAGCGAACGATCTGTGGTTGGACTCCTGCCAGCTTATTGGCACTATCTGCAGCATCTGGCGTCGCAGGTAATTGAAACTGGCGCGCCGATTCTCGTTATGATCGGCGCGCCGGATGCCTGCGTCCCATGCATGGCTTCCGAGACTCAGCGAGCCGGCGGTCGCCGTGATGAGTATGCCGAGAATCGCGATGGCGACTAGCAGCTCGACGAGTGTGAATCCAGCACCGTAGGCGCGGTCTGCCTGCTGATTTTTCCAGTTCTGGTTCACCTTCTGGTTGTCCTGTTATCAAGCCGAATCGTCGATAGCTCAACCTTGCGCTCGGCGCCAAATTTGGACCAGCGAACAATTACGTCTATGCGATAGGCATCTACAACGGGTGGCGACAAGTGCCCGCGGTGGTTGCTGTTAAACGGACTGATCGTGCGGATCCAGCTGTAGTTTTCTGCAGCCTGACCTTGCTGTTGGCCCGGTACCAAAGGTTCAACGACGCCAGGAGTTGCAAGCTTGGAATCGGCGATAAGGACAGCTTCGGTATAATCCGACGCGGTGTCGATGTTTCTGAGGCCGGCTGAGAAAACGCGAAACATCACACCCAGGGTCAATGACAGGATTACGAACGCAACGAGAACCTCTATCAGGCTATAACCGGATTGTGCCGACTTAAGTGAGTTCATGATTCGTCGCCTGTAGCCGCACACGACCTGTCAGCCAGTCAACGGTGATCACATAGGCGCTGCTGTCCCCTTTTAAAAATATCGATCCGCCGGAACTGCTACCGTCGGCGAAAAGGATCAGGGACTTTGCTGTACGCGGTAGTATGGATTTTCCCTTAGCCGCGATGGTGGCGGGAGCCATCATTGTGGAGCCAAGTCTCAGGTTTCTGGTTGCACTTAGTGTTAAGGGCGGCCTTGTATCTACTGCATAGGCCAGCGCGTCCTCGTCAATAATGATCTCTATATTTTCAGCACTTAGAATTGCCTCGTTTCGAGCTGCACGTATCGTTGTGGCGAGATCATGGACTTCGGCCCGGAAGCGCGCGCCGGGAACCGCTGCCGAATATAGCGGCTGGACCAGCGATAGCAACATGCCGGCTATGGCCAGGACCACCAAGAGTTCCAGCAGGGTAAACCCGGCAGATAGGCGGAATAATGGTGGGTTCCTCACCAACTTACGATGTCCTCGTCTTCGTCTTCGCCGCCGTCTGCATTGTCGCGGCCGAGGGTGAACAGGTCGTAGTCCCCGTTTTCTCCTGGTGATTGGTAGTGGTACGGACGATTCCATGGGTCGTCGGGGATGTCCCGTTTCTTCAGGTAGGGGCCGTTCCATCCCTCGGCGCCGGCGGGGCGCTCGGTCAGGGCCGCCAGGCCCTCGTCGGATGTCGGGTAGCGACCGACTTCAAGATGGAACAGGTCGAGCCCTGCACCCAGTTCCTCGATCTGCAGTTGAGCGGTGTCCGATTTTGCGGAGCCGAGGTACTGCAGCACACGCGGCCCGACCAGACCTGCCAGCAAACCGAGAATTACCAGGACGACGAGAAGTTCTACCAGCGTAAAAGCGGTCTGTCGTCGAGCGTCAGCAAGGTTGTAGTTGCTATCCATTAACGTTTCCTCAATTCAAATTACCAGGTCGTTGATTCCGACGATTGCGACCAGGATAGAAATGATGACCGCGGCGATGATGGTGCCCAGTACCAAAATCAGTACGGGCTCCAGAAGCGACAGGGCTCGCTTTATCGTTTGGGTCGTATCCCTGTCGTAGGTATTGGCTACCTGGTCCAGAATCTCGGCCAGGTTGCCCGACTTCTCGCCAACGCTAATCATGTGTACCGCAAATGAAGGAAAATATTTCGATTGCGACAACGGACGAGCCAGGTCCGCACCTCCCTTAAGCCCGGTCGCTACGTCGCCGAGCTCGGCAGCGAGGACCCGATTGGTCATGGTCTCGCGGACAATGCCAAGTGCATGCAGCAGCGGCATCCCGTTGTTGAGCAGAAGCGCGAGGGTGCGTGAAAATCGTGCTACTTCGATTTTCAATGCAACGGGTCCGACCAGGGGTACACGCAGCATCCATGCATGCCAACGCATCGCCTGTTCAGGGTCAGCCAATTGCCGGCGAACGATCATCGCGACGCCAATGCTGCCGGGAACCAACAGCCAGCCCCAGGACCGAACGAATTCGCCTATTGCAATCGTAACCTGGGTCGCTGCCGGTAGTTCCCTGTTAACGCCTTCAAAAATTTGCGTGAACTGAGGTACTACGTAGCCGAGCAAAATCAGGATCGAGAGGGTTGCAACAATAACAAGCAACACCGGATAGGTCAGCGCTGACTTAATCGCGTCTTTTAACTCTACGGCACGATCGATATGGTCAGCAAGCTGACTCATGACAACTTCCAATGCCCCTCCGGATTCGCCCGCTTTCAGGAGATTGACGTAGAAGTGTCCAAATATGTCGGTGTGCTTGCCGACTGCTTCGGAAAATGTTGATCCTTGCTTCAGTCCTGTCTGTATGTCGCTTAGGACACTGCCAAGATCGCTGTCCGCGGAGAACCCGGCGAGGACGCCCACCGCCTTTTCGAGCGGCATACCTGCGCGCAGCAACGTGGCTAATTCACGCGTCGTGTCGGCAATTTGTTGCTGGGTTATACGACGCTGACGCCCTCGTCGCCGGGCACGCCTGTCAGTGGCCGGCTGTTCGCCTGAAACCTCATCGATTCGGATGGGAATCTGGTTCTGAGCACGAAGCTGCTCGATGATTTCGCGCTGGGTATTTCCCATCAACACACCATCGACGACACCGCCATCGGCGGTAGCCGCTTTATACTGATACCTCGTCATTCCGCGAACTCCGGCGCGACGCGAAGCACTTCTCCCATCGTTGTAATTCCGCTGAGCGACTTGCGAAGACCGTCTTCGATCATGGTCTCCATCCCGTCTTCCGCGGCACATCGCCGAATACTCGTAGCGTCGGCGTTATCCAGGATCTGTTTCTTGATGGCGTCGCTTATTGGCAGAATCTCGAGGATCGCGGTTCGTCCTACAAAGCCTGTCTGTCCGCAGTGATCACAGCCTTTCGAGTGGTACAGAGTGACATCTCCGTCGGCACTTAGCGTATCGAGACGCCATCGCTTTATAATTTTATCCAGCGGTGTGTACGCTTCTTTGCAGTTGTCGCACAGTTTTCTCACAAGTCGCTGAGCCTGAATGGCCGTTATTGCCGAGGACAGTAGATAGTCATGAACGCCCATGTCGATAAGTCGCATGATACTGCCGGGCGCGTCGTTCGTGTGCAGGGTTGACAGGACCAGGTGACCGGTGAGGGCGGATTGCACGGCAATTCGTGCGGTTTCCGTATCACGCATCTCGCCAATCATGATGACGTCCGGGTCCTGCCGGACTATCGAGCGCAGGGCGTAGGCAAAGGTCATTCCAATCTTCGGCTTGATTTGCATCTGGTTAATGCCCGGAATGTTGTACTCGACCGGGTCTTCAACCGTAATAATCATGCGCTCAGGATTGTTCAGATAATTGAGTGCCGCATATAGAGTCGTTGATTTGCCGCTTCCGGTCGGTCCGGTCACAAGCAAAATTCCGTGCGGCTGTGCGAGCACCTCCCGCAGCGTCTGCGCCTGCTTCGCAGAAAATCCCAGAGATTCGAATTCGTGATGAGTCTGGTTTCGCTTCAGTAGGCGAATGACCACGCTCTCACCATGCATGGTCGGTACGGTTGATACGCGAAAGTCGAATTCGTCACCTCGAACGCGTTGACGGAACCGTCCGTCCTGCGCGAGCCGTCTCTCCGCGATGTCGAGGTTAGCCATTATCTTTATCCTCGATACGACTGCGGCTGCCATACTTGTCGGTGGTGCCTGGATCTCACGCAGCAGCCCGTCAATCCGATAGCGGATTTTCAGGTGTTGCTCGAAAGGCTCAATGTGAATATCGGACGCACCGCCTTCGGCCGCGCGTATTATGATCTGGTTGACAAGTTTTATGACGGGAGCTTCGCCAGCGAGTTCCTTCAGTTGCTCGACGTCATCGAGGTAGTTTGAAGACACATGGGACAAGGCTTCCGCGCCGGCATCGATCTCCTCTGAATAGTGCTTTAAAGCCGCTTCTATATCCGACGGGATGCCGATGTGCGGCACCACCGCCTTGCCGGAGAAAAGGCGCAACGCCTGCATTACATATTCATCCTGAGGATCGGCCAGGACCGCGTAAATTTTCTCGTCGTCTTCGTCAATGATGATCAGCCTGTTCTTGCGCAAAAAATTGACTGATATACCGGACGACGTGTCCAGATTTTTTGGAAAGCGGGCGAAGTCAACGAACGGCATATTCAGCTGCGATGACAGGCTTTCGGCCACGTCGATTTCGGATACATATCCCAGCTTTATGAGAATCGATCCGATTTTCTCCGGTTCCTGCTGTTCGGCCTGCAATCTCAATGCATGTTCGACATTTCCCGGGGATATTTTTTCTGCGCCCAGCAGATATTCACAAATAAACTTCCGGGGATGATTGCCTGTATTTTGCTCCACATTCAACACAGTCTCCTCAATCCTTTCCCATTTGCGTTCGCCCCTGTGGTCAACATGCTGCAACAATCAGGCTCTCGCCCCAAGCTGCGCAACCGGTTACGGTGCTTGCCGACTCAACTAATGGCAGCTGATGTTTCACCAGGACGCGCCAACCTCCAATACGCCGGAAGAGTCGCGTCCTTTACATAAGGTCTGCAATACCGCACTACCGGATATTAGCGGTATGCAGGACTTCCCACATCGACCGTCGGAATTGGAAAATGCTATACGAAGGATAGTTTTTCTTTGCGGTAAAACCTGATCGAAAGATGGGTCCATTCCATTGGTCGATGCTGTAGCTTATTTTCAAAACTGCGGAAACCAATAATGAAAATCCACGCAATGCGGCTGTTCATGCCGTGCGCGGCGGCACTCCTCCTGGCTGCCTGTGCAACAACTCCTTCCCCCGGTGAGTCCGGGCGGCAGGTCACAACCACTACGTCGATATCGGGGTCAGAGTACGTTGGTTCCGCCGGTGACGCCGTTACGGACGAAAGTGAAGCGGTCGACGTCCCCACCGTTCAGGATGCGGACGACGCAAACGAACCCGTGATGAATCTCGGCAGCGGACGGTTTGTGCAATCGGCACGTGCGCCCGAGCCCAACGTGTTTGGCGGAGAGGAAGGGATTACCCTAAATTTCGAGGATGCCGATCTTCGCGAGTTCCTGGGCGTCGTATTCGATAAGATCCTGCGTGAGAACTATCTGGTCGACCCAGCGGTTCGCGGTACGGTGACATTACATACGTCGAGGCCGTTGACCGCCGATGCGGTGATTCCTACGGTCGAGGCGGTGTTGCAACTGAATGGCGCGGCGATCGTTCTGGACGACGGGGTCTACCGCATCATGCCGCTTGCGCAGGCCGAGCGATCCGCGAGATCTCCAACCGTTGGTCGATTTTCCTCCAATCGTAATAGTGGTTATGGCGTTCAGGTTGTTCCGCTGGAACATGCGTCAGCCCAGGAAATCGGCAAAGTTCTTGCACCACTGGTTCCAGAAGGGAGTTCGCTCCGTGTTGATGTGGCTCGCAACTTGCTAATTCTGTCCGGTCCTGAGTTTCGATTGGAGGAGTTGCTCGCGACAGTGCGAACGTTTGATGTCGATTGGTTGAAGGGCATGTCATTCGCACTGTTTCGGCTCGAGTATGCCGACGCAATCTCGTTGGTTGAAGAACTCCAGTTATTGATCGGCGTCGAAAGCGAAACCCCGATGTCCGGTATCGTCAAGCTGATGCCCGTCGCGCGACTGAATGCCATTCTGGTGATAGCGCACAGGCCCGATCACATCAATCAGGTCAGGTCCATAATCGAAGATTTTGACTGGGGCATGGAAGGTGGCGGCGGCCGGCGATTGTTCGTCTACGAACTCGAAAACGGCAAGGCGGAGAATATCGCGAGATCATTGCAGGAAATTTATGCTTACGACGATCTATCGGGATACGGCCCGGCACAGGATGGTGCCGACCCGATGAATGTATTTCGCCCGACTTCTGAAGTGACGCGGCCGTCACCGCTTCCCGGCGTTGCCACGTCAGCTGCCGGGCGAGAAGAAGATGTCGGGGTTCCGGCGAATTATCGAGGCGACGTCAAGATCATTGCCGATGTAGACAATAATGCCATTCTCGTTCTGACGCGACAGGAAGATTATCGGCCAATCGAAGCAGCCATTCGTCGCCTGGACATGCCGCCACGCCAGGTGCTCATCGAGGCGACAATTGCCGAGGTGTCGTTGAACGATACTCTCGACTACGGGGTACGGTGGTTCCTCGAGAAAAGCAACTATGAACTGGGGTTCAATGCGCCGGTTCCGTCGGGCGCGTCCGGGGAAGGCCTCGCGTTTGCATTCCTCGATCAGTCTAGCGATGTCAGTGCATTTTTCGATATGCTTTCAACCGAGTCCCAGGTCAAATTTCTTTCAACGCCCCAAGTAATGGTACTGGATAACCAAACTGCGAATATAAGAGTAGGCGACCAGATACCTGTTACCATTCGTAGCTCCCAGAG
>Ga0316201_10000502_pt1 | contig 22463 bp, 22 predicted proteins | sample CS6wburrow_MG_FD_204516 | JGI IMG/M metagenome (GOLD analysis project Ga0316201, IMG submission 204516) | Coastal sediment microbial communities from Delaware Bay, Delaware, United States - CS-6 worm burrow | ecosystem: Environmental > Aquatic > Marine > Coastal > Sediment | place: USA... | reverse complement strand
ACCGCCCGCTGAGCAACTCAAGCCGTTGGCCAGCATCAACAGCTTTCTCCCAATCGCGTTCTTGTTCGTATATCCGACCAAGACTCTCCAGCGCCTGCACCTGGTAGCGCGAGCCCTCCGCCAGGCGCGCAAAGATCTTCTCGGCTCGATCCAGCAATCCCGCGGCAAGATAGTCCTTTGCCAGCGAGTACAGCGCCTGGTCGCGCTGTACGGCGGCCAGATCCGGCCGCGCAATGATGTTCTGGTGGATCCGAATTGCACGATCCATCTCGCCACGGCGCCGGAACAGGCTACCCAGAGCAAAGTGGGTTTCGATCGTTTTGTCATCGACACGCACCATGTGTAGGAAATGCTCCAGCGCCTGGTCGGTCTGTTCGTTCAAAAGGAAATTGAGACCCTTGAGGTAGTCGATGTTAATTGGCGGAGGCGCGTCTTCCTCGTCACGCTCCTCGAACCGTCCCATCAACCAGCCGGCCGCGGCCAGCAACAGGAACAGGCCAGCGAGAAGGAAAGCCGATTCAGTCGGCATCGTTCAACGGCAATCCACGCAGACTGGTGACCTCGCTCTCGGACAGACGCAGTGAGCGGCGCAGCATGCGACGCTCGTTGATCAACTTGATGGCGAAGAAGCCCATACAGAGAACACCAAACAGCCAGCCGAACGCGAAGCTGAACGTCAGCACCAGCGGCAAAGGCTTGGTGAACTTGGCGAACGCCAGGTCAATGTCGACGCTACCTGTATTGATAGCGGTGAACGTGGCCATCATGATGGCAATAACGATGATGAGTATCAGCAGGATGACGCGCTTCAGCATGCGCTTACTCCGGGGCCGTCAAGCAACAAGGAAGGACAAATCGACGCACCGCGATGTACGCAGTCAATTCTTGATTGGAAAGTGGCGACTGCCGTTGACCCGCTCGCGCAAGTCTTTTCCAGGTTTGAAGTGCGGCACGTACTTGCCGGACAACGCTACGGCTTCTCCCGTCTTCGGATTGCGCCCAATTCGCGGCGGACGATAGTGCAGGGAAAAACTGCCGAAGCCACGGATTTCAATCCGTTGCCCTTTTGCAAGGGAGTCACTCATCAGATCCAGCAAATGCTTGACCGCGAGCTCAACGTCCTTTGCCGGCAAGTGCTTTTGCTTGCGAGAGATTGATTCTATCAGTTCAGATTTTGTCATTTTACTTGTCGCCGTACCGCCCTGTCAGCGTAACCCACGGATAGTAAAGACAATAATAGCCCGGACCGGGCGGTCCGGGCTACCTTTTTTACTTATTATTTGCTTCCGCCGGACATCTTTTCCTTCAGAAGCTCGCCAAGAGTCGTTCCCGCAGGCGCTGCAGCCGAATCAGCCTTGTAGCTGCTAACCGCTTCTGCCTCGTCATGAACCTCTTTCGCCTTGATCGAAAGCGCAATTGCGCGGTTCTTGCGATCGACGTTCGTGAACTTGGCCTCGATTTCCTCGCCGACCTTGATCATCGTACGGGCATCTTCGACGCGGCCACGTGCCAACTCGGAAGCCCGCAAGCTGCCAAATACGCCCTCGCCGAGATCCACCGTCGCCCCGCGGGCGTCCACTTCGGTGACCGTGCCTTTGACGATCGTGTTCTTCGGATGCGCGGCAAGCCAGTTCGAGAACGGGTCTTTCTCGAGCTGCTTGATACCCAGCGAAATACGCTCGCGTTCTGCGTCGATCGCCAGCACAGCAGCCTCGATCTCCTGGCCTTTCTTGTAATTACGCACGGCTTCTTCGCCCGGGTAATCCCATGAAATATCCGAGAGGTGCACCAGTCCGTCAATCCCGCCATCAAGACCAATGAAGATACCGAAATCGGTGATCGACTTGATCTGTCCGGATACCTTGTCGCCGCGGTTGAACGTGACAGCAAACTCGGCCCATGGATTCGACTTGCACTGCTTGATGCCGAGCGAAATACGACGCCTTTCCTCGTCGATCTCGATAACCATGACTTCGACTTCTTCGCCAATCGATACCACGCGAGAAGGATTCACGTTCTTGTTGGTCCAATCCATCTCGGATACGTGAACCAGGCCTTCGACACCGTCCTCGATCTCTACGAAACAACCGTAGTCCGCAATATTCGTTACCTTGCCGAAAATGCGAGTGCTCTGCGGATAACGACGTGCCAGATCCTGCCACGGGTCATCGCCGAGCTGCTTCATGCCAAGCGAAACGCGCTGGCGTTCCCGGTCAAACTTGAGGATCTTGACGTCAATCTCCTGCCCTACCTCAACGACCTCAGAAGGGTGCTTGACACGCTTCCACGCCATATCAGTGATGTGCAGAAGGCCGTCAATACCACCAAGATCAACGAATGCGCCGTAGTCAGTGAGGTTTTTGACGATACCCTTTGCCATGTTGCCTTCCTGCAGCTCTTTGAGAAGAGCCTCGCGCTCGGCAGAGAATTCTTTCTCGACAACCGCGCGACGGGAGACAACAACGTTATTTCGTTTTTGGTCAAGCTTGATCACCTTGAACTCGAGGCTCTTGCCCTCGAGGTACGCAGGGTCACGTACTGGACGAACGTCAACCAGCGATCCTGGCAGGAACGCTCGAACGCTGTCTATCTCGACCGTAAAGCCGCCTTTAACGCGACCATTGATTACGCCTTCCACGACCTCTCCGGCCTCGAACGCTTTCTCAAGCTCGATCCAGGTGCGGGCGCGAATCGCCTTTTCCCGAGACAGCTTGGTTTCACCGAACCCGTCTTCGACGGCATCCAGCGCAACTTCGACCGAATCGCCAACGGATATACCGCCTTCGATATTGTCGTTTTTGAACTGCTCCAGGGGAATAACAGCCTCTGATTTGAGGCCTGCACTGACGATCACTACGTCGTCATTTACCGCGACAACCACACCGGTAATGATGGAACCGGGCTTTATTTGTTGGCTGGCGAAACTCTCTTCAAATAATTCAGCAAAACTTTCAGACATGTTTAAAAAATCCAAGGGAACATCAGGTTCCCACCCAATCGCCTGGTTGCATCCTGCAACCGACGGTCATTAAAAAAAAGGAGCGAACATCCTGTCCGTTCCTGACCTCAAAAATCCTTATTAGGTGTTAGAGTTCTGCGACCCAGTCAAGGATGGTCTTGGTGACCGCCTCGATGGACTGACCGGAGGAATCCAGAATCCTGGCATCCTCGGCCGGCCGTAGCGGAGCCACCGATCGCTCGGTATCCCGCCGGTCACGGTCCTCTATGTCCCGTGAAAGGGCGGCAAGGCTAACATCCATCCCCTTGTCTTTCAACTGCTTATGGCGCCTTCTGGCTCGTTCCTCGGCGCTTGCCGTCAGGTAGATTTTGAGCGGCGCCTCGGCGAATACATGGGTCCCCATATCCCGACCATCGGCAACCAGCCCCGGGGCCTGCTGGAAGGCCCGTTGGCGCTCGAGAAGTGCCTCACGTACGGCCGGGATCGCTGCTACCGCGGAGGCTCCAGCGCCGGTTTCTTCAGTTCGCACCTCGCTCGTAACGTCTTGCCCGTCCAGCCAGATGCGCTCGGAGCCATCCGGATGGCTATCGAAGCGGACATCAAGCATGCCGGCCAGATCCGCCAGTCGGTCAGCATCATCCAGCGATACACCGGATTTGTCGGCAGAAAGCGCCACCAGTCGGTACAGCGCGCCGCTGTCCAGCAGGTGCCAGCCCAGCGCTTTCGCGACCCGGTGCGCGATTGTGCCTTTGCCGGAGCCACTCGGTCCGTCAATGGCAATGACAGGGGGTCGACCAGATGTCACGCGACACCTCCTTCGCAGCGAATGTCTGCACCGATCGCCGCCATGCAATCCGCGAATCCAGGAAACGACGTATCGACAGCATCAACGTCCTTGACGACGACGGTATCGCTGGCCACTGTCCCGGCTATCGCCAGAGACATCGCCACACGATGGTCACCAAAACTGTCGACGCTGCCACCAGAGAACTGCCCGCCGTGTACAACCGCACCGTCCGGCGACTCATCGACGGTTATTCCCAGTTCGCGCATGCCGGCGGCCATAGCCGCAATACGGTCGCTTTCCTTCACGCGCAGCTCACCAATACCAGAAAATACGGTTTCACCCTCCGCCGCCGCTGCGGCTACGAACAATACCGGGAACTCATCAATCGCAAGTGACACCAGCGCCGGATCAACCGCACCTCCGCGCAACCGCGACGACCGCACCCGAATGTCGGCGACCGGCTCTTCGCCCAACAGGCGCGTGTTCTCGAGCCCGATGTCCGCACCCATACCCCGCAAGATATCGATCACGCCGGTGCGCGTTGGGTTGATACCAACATTGCTGATAAGCACGTCTGCGCCCTCGGACACGAGGGTGGCAAGAATGACGAAGGAGGCTGATGACAGGTCCGCGGGAACCTCGACATGACAAGCGGAAAGCTGTTGCCCGCCCGCAACCGATATCTGATGGCCACTCGCACGAACATCAGCACCCATCGCGCGAAACATGCGCTCGGTGTGGTCCCGGGTAACGGCCGGCTCCGTGACACTCGTGGTACCAGCCGCGTACAGACCGGCCAACAGCACCGCAGATTTCACCTGCGCACTTGCGACAGGCATGTCGTAGTCAATTCCTTCGAGACCATTGACGCTCTTTATTCGAAGCGGGGGTTTGCCATCGTTGCTCTCGATGCGTGCGCCCATCTGCGAGAGTGGTTTGATAATTCGGCCCATCGGTCGCCCGCTCAATGAGTCGTCCCCCGTCAGCACGCTGTCGAACGCCTGCCCACACAACAGACCGGACATGAGCCGAATGGCGGTACCGGAGTTACCAAGGTCAAGTGCCGCACCTGGCGCCGCAAGACCACGCAGACCTACTCCATGAATAGACATCTGCGTCGCAGTCGGCTGCTCAATCATCACACCCATGGCGCGCATGGCCTGCAGCGTGCAGAGACAATCCTCACCAGCGAGAAATCCGCTCACATCGCTTCGACCGTTGGCAATGCTGCCCAGCATCAACGCTCGATGCGAGATGGACTTGTCGCCGGGTACGGTGACCTTGGCATCGCCAACAGAAGATGGGGTTACATTGAAGTGCACTGAATGACAGTCCTAACCGATAGCTTTCGGATACGCACCAAGTACCTTGAACAATGAGCTGCGTTCGTCGAGCTGGGCCAGCGCCTTCGAGACGGGCTCCTCCTCGGCATGGCCTTCGATATCAATGAAGAACACGTAGTCCCACTTGCGACGCCGCGATGGCCGAGATTCGATTCGAGTCATACTTACTTCGTGATCCGAGAGCGGCTGAAGCAACTGATGCAGTACACCTGCACCACCCGCAGTGTCGCTCGTTGAAACCAGCAGAGTGGTCTTGTCCGCGCCGCTCGGCGCGAGCAGCTTGCGGCCCACGACGAGAAAGCGTGTCGCGTTGTCGGGGCGGTCCTCAACGTTGTTCACCATGATTCCCAGCTCGTAAACATCGGCCGCAACTTCCGGACCGATTGCGGCGGTGCCCTCCTCGTCGCGTGCTCGACGAGCGCCGGCCGCATTGCTCGACATACCGATCAATTCCACGTGCGGCAGATTCTCACGAATCCATCCTCGACATTGCGCCAGTGACTGCTCGTGCGCGCAGATGCGTTCGATATTCTCAAGACCCTTAAACTTACTCATTAAGTGCTGCTCGATCTTGAGCTCGATCTCGCCCGCGATTTTCAAGGGCGATGTCAGGAACATGTCCAGCGTGTTATTGACGGAGCCCTCGGTTGAGTTTTCTATCGGCACCACGCCAAAGTCTGCAGCGCCGCTCTCTACCTCCTGAAATACCTCGTCAATCGTATGAAACGGTAACGCCCGAACCGAATGCCCAAAGTGCTTGTAAACAGCAGTCTGCGTAAACGTCCCTTCGGGTCCGAGGAAACCGATCTTCAGCGGCTCTTGCTGAGCGAGACAGGCTGACATGATTTCGCGGAAGAGACGTAGCATCTCCTCGTCGCGCATAGGACCCTCATTGCGATCCAGCACTGCACGCAGAACCTCGGCCTCACGCTCAGGCCGGTAATAGTCCACCGCGGAAGCCAGGTCGCCTTTGGCAACTCCTACCTGTTGGGCTATCTTCGCGCGCTCATTGATCAGCGATTGCAGCTGTTCATCAATTGAGTTGATGCGATGCCGAATCTCTGCCAAATCCGGTGTTGATGACTTGTTATCCGACCTGGACATTCAATCCCTAATGGAAAACCGTAACGGAATCCTCAGGTTACAGGCTTACCGAGATTTCGCAACGTCAAAACACCCTCAATACCCCGAATCTCTGCGAGAAGCTCGTCAGTCGGCTCCTTGTTTACGTCGACAATCGTGTAGGCGAAATCTCCGACCGACTTGTTCAAGAGGTCTTCAATATTCAGACCTGCATCCGCGAGATGCGTTGAGATCTGGCCAACCATGTTGGGAACGTTGGCATTCGCTACAGTTATCCGCCAGGCATCGAGCCGCGGCATGCGCGCTTCCGGAAAGTTCACCGAGTGGCGGATGTTGCCGTTTTCCAGGTAATCCTTGACGTTTTCCGCAACCATGATTGCACAGTTCTCTTCCGCCTCAGACGTGGACGCACCAAGATGCGGAAGGGCAACGACTTTCGGATGCGCGATCAATTCCGGCGTAGGAAAGTCAGTGACGTAGGCGTGCAGTTTCCCTCTGTCCAGTGCCGCCAATGCGGCCGCGTCATCGACGACGCCCCCGCGCGCGAAGTTAATCAACACCGCGTTGTCGTTCATCAATGCCAGCCGGTCGCCATTCACTATATTGCGCGTTGCGTCCAATAACGGCACGTGCACAGTCACAAAGTCCGCGTGCTGAAACAGCTGGTCCAGCGTTTCTTCTTGCTCAACACCGGATGACAACTGCCACGCATTGCGGACCGTGATCGAGGGATCGAAACCATCAACCCTCATCCCGAGGTCAAGCGCCGCATTTGCAACTTCGACGCCTATCGCTCCCAAGCCCAAAACGCCCAGCGCCTTGCCCGGCAATTCGAAGCCGACGAACTGCTTCTTTCCTGCTTCAACCGCTTTGTTTAATGCATCTCCAGTCTCAGTCAGAGAGCTGACATATTCACGTGCATTACACAGGTTACGAGCCCCGATCAGCATGCCGGCGATTGCGAGTTCTTTTACCGCGTTTGCATTGGCCCCTGGCGCGTTGAACACCGGCACGCCCCGCGCGCTCATCGCATCAATCGGAATATTATTGGTGCCGGCGCCTGCGCGGCCGATCGCCGCGACCGTATCCGGAATTTCCATATCATGCATGTTGTGTGAACGCAGCAAAATCGCTTCCGGATGGGCGATTTCTGACGCCACCTCGTAGCGTTCGCGTGGCAGCCGACGCAGTCCTTCGACCGCGATGTTGTTGAGCGTCAAAACCTTGAACATTGTATTACCCGTTAGATTTTTCGAAATCGGACATGAACTCGATCAACGTATCGACCGCTTCTTCACTGACCGCATTGTATATAGAGGCACGCATGCCACCGACTGAGCGATGGCCTTTCAGATTGCTCAGGCCTGCGGCGCTGGATTCCTCGAGGAATTTCCCATCAAGCGAACTATCGGCGAGGATAAAAGGCACATTCATCCACGAACGGCAGTCCCTGCTAACCGGGTTGGTATAGAAATCCGATGCGTCGATCGCCGTATAAAGTTTGCTCGCCTTGCGACGGTTCACTTTACCCACAGCCTCGAGGCCTCCCTGATTCTTCAGGTACTGGAAAACCAGGTCCGCAACGTACCAGGCAAACGTCGGCGGCGTATTCGTCATGGAATCGGAATCGGCGTACGACTTCCAGGTCATCAGATGAGCATTATTCGGTCGAACCCTGTCCAAAAGATCATTACGCACGATGACGAGCGTTATACCTGCCGGTCCAATGTTCTTTTGCGCGCCTGCGTAGATCACGCCGAATCGGCTAACGTCGATAGGACGCGACAAAATCGTGCTGGACATGTCGGCTACAAGCGGCACATCGCCACTGGGGACGAAATGGAATTCCACCCCCGCGATGGTTTCGTTGGGCGTGTAATGCAGGTATGCCGCGTTGTCGCTGCGCTGCCAGGTTGACTCATCGGGTATGTACGTAAAGTTCTTGTCAGAGGCGTCGGCAATGACTTTAGCTTTGCAGAATTTACCGGCCTCGCCGGCCGCTTTCTTTCCCCAGCTACCCGTAACGACATAGTCCGCCGTATCGCCGGCGGCGCTCAGATTCAAAGGCGCCATAGACATCTGCAGGGTCGCACCGCCCTGCGTAAATAGCACGCTGTAGTCGTCAGGAATCTCGAGTAACTCGCGAACGTTTGCCTCCGCGCGAGCCGCCAGCTCAACGAAATGCTTGCCGCGATGACTTACCTCCATGACCGTCATACCGGTCCCTTGCCAATCGGGAATATCGTTGCGGATAGTTTCGAGAACTTCTAACGGCAGTGCCGCTGGACCGGCACTAAAATTGAAAACGCGCGACATGTCGCTCTGTTCCTGTAAGGTTTCGGAGGGGGTGATTCTAGGCCGGCTATTGTTACGGTTTAACTACGTAAATGCACTAAGAACATACCGTAAGGGAATACCGCAGCCTTGCTGCTCGCAAGGCAGGCAGCAACGCACCAAAAGGGTGCGCTACTCTTCCTCTTCCATGCCCTCAATACGGGCCAGGCCAACGAGCCTTTGGCCGCTTCCAACACGGATCAACCGCACGCCCTGGGTGTTACGACCCATAATCGAGATATCCTCGACGCCGGTCCGTACCAACGTGCCGTTCGAGCTAATCAGCATGATCTCGTCTTCATCCTCGACCTGGATGGCACCAACCGTCCTGCCATTGCGGTCGGTCGTCTGAATGGCGATCACACCCTGTCCACCACGACCCTGCACCGGGAAGTCGTCAACCGGCGTGCGCTTTCCATAGCCGTTCTCGGTCGCCGTCAGGATCAAGCCATCCCGCATGATGGTCAGCGCGATGACTTCATGACCCCCTGGGAGCTTGATGCCACGCACACCGGCCGCGCCTCGGCCCATTGGTCGAACATCCGATTCCGCGAAACGTATCGCCTTGCCATGACTGGCAACCAGAAGAATCTCCGCCTCTCCGTTCGTTATCGCCACGTCGACGAGTTTGTCTTCGCCCCGCAGGTCGATAGCGATGATGCCACTGGCGCGAGGGCGCGAAAATTGCTGCAGCGGCGTCTTCTTGACCGTGCCACTCGATGTTGCCATGAAAACGAAATGCCCTTCGTCGTACTCCCGAATTGGCAGGACCGCGTTGATTCGCTCGTCTTTCTCCAGCGGCAGCAGATTTACAATTGGTTTACCGCGCGAACCGCGACTCGCTTGTGGAACCTGGTAGACCTTGAGCCAGTACATCTTGCCGCGACTGGAAAAGCACAAGATCGTATCGTGGGTATTGGCTACAAACAGGTTGTCGACAAAGTCCTCGTCTTTGACCTTGGTCGCCGAGCGGCCCCTGCCACCGCGTTTTTGCGCCTGGTAAACGTCGATCGGTTGCGCTTTCGCGTATCCCCCGTGCGACAGCGTTACAACAACCTCTTCCTCCGGAATGAGGTCTTCAACGCTCAGGTCCGAATGATCTTGCACGATCTCCGTACGACGCTCATCGCCGTAGTTTTCGCGCATCTCGATGAGTTCGTTGCGGATGACTTCTACAAGCCGATCGGGATCCGACAAAATGTCAGAAAGGTCTTTAATTTTAAGTAATATCTCTTTGTATTCTTTGACTATTTTATCTTGTTCGAGACCAGTCAAACGGTGCAGGCGAAGGTCGAGTATTGCCTGCGCCTGAACGGCCGACAGCCGGTACTCACCGTCTATTAAACCGCTGCCCTGGTCCAGACCGTCCGGCCGCGTATCGGTATCGCCGGCGCGTTCAAGCATTCCGGTGACTTCGCCAGGCGCCCATGCGCGGCCCATCAGGCCAACTTTGGCTTCCGCCGGCGATGCCGAACCCTTGATCAGGGCGATTACATCGTCGATGTTCGCGAGCGCTACGGTCTGCCCCTCCAACACATGGGCGCGATCACGGGCCTTGCGAAGATCGAATATCGTGCGTCGAGTCACAACCTCTCGCCGATGCGCGAGGAAAGACTCGAGGATCTGTTTCAGGTTCAGCAGCTTCGGCTGGCCATCGCGAAGCGCGACCATGTTGATGCCGAAAACAGACTGCATGGGCGTGTGCTTGTACAGATTGTTCAGAACAACGTCGCTAACCTCACCAGTGCGCAGCTCGATGACAATGCGCATGCCGTCCTTGTCCGACTCGTCTCGTAACTCGCTGATGCCCTCGATACGCTTTTCACGGACGAGATCGGCGATCTTCTCGATTAGACGAGCCTTGTTGACCTGGTAAGGCAGCTCGGTGACCACGATGGCCTCTTTGCCGCGGGCATTGATCTTCTCGATATGCGTGCGTGCGCGGATATGGACCCGCCCTCGCCCGGTACGGTAGGCCGAATAGATGCCCTGCGCGCCGTTGATGATGCCTGCTGTCGGGAAATCGGGCCCTGGAATGTGTTGCATCAGGCCCGGCGTATCGATCGCCGGATCTTCAATGACGGCCAGGCATGCGTTGATTACCTCGCTCAGGTTGTGAGGCGGGATATTGGTCGCCATGCCGACTGCAATGCCCGATGAACCGTTGACGAGCAAATTCGGGATGCGCGTCGGCATAACCGAGGGTTCGCTTTCAGAACCATCATAGTTTTCAACGAAATCAACCGTTTCTTTTTCGATATCCGCCAGCAACTCGTGCGCGATCTTCGACATGCGCACTTCCGTATAACGCATGGCAGCCGGCGAATCGCCGTCGACCGAACCAAAGTTGCCCTGGCCGTCGACCAGCATGTAACGCATCGAGAAAGGCTGCGCCATTCGCACGATGGTGTCATACACCGCAGAATCACCGTGCGGGTGATATTTACCGATGACGTCACCGACGACGCGAGCAGACTTCTTGTAGGGTTTATTGAAGTCATTGCCCAGTTCGCGCATAGCGTGCAGAACTCTTCGGTGAACCGGCTTGAGGCCATCCCGAACATCGGGCAACGCCCTGCCTACAATCACGCTCATCGCGTAATCCAGATAGGACTGCTGCATCTCCTCTTCGAGACTTACAGACAGCAATTCCTGTGCAACTTCAGCCATAGTTCCTACTTTCCTGCGTCAAAATCCGAGCGCATATCGGCACCCGGAGGAGCGAAATGTGAGCGGTAATCTGTGGTGGATTTGTCCGGGATCAGAATCTCGATATCGACAGCCCCAAATGGCGTATTTCAAGCTTCGGATCAGAGGCAAAATTCTACCACAACGGGCGCCTGAACAGCAGCGTTTTGGCGACAATATTGGCGCTGAGGTGCAGGGCTGGCGCTGCCCTCAGCGACGCGTATACTGCGGCGACTATGCAGCATTGTGACACCCTGATTGCGCCGCGTTGGTGCGTTCCCGTACAGCCAGCTGGCATTGTACTCAGCGACCATGCTGTCGCTGTGTCTGATGGCCGGATTCTGGACGTGCTGCCCCTCTCGCAAGCCACCCAGAAATATCAGCCGAGCAACCTGATTCGCCGCCCTGATCACGTGCTGATTCCTGGGCTGGTAAACACACATACGGCAGCGGCAATGTCTCTATTGCGCGGCTTCGGCGGCGATTTGCCGCATGAGTCATGGCTCAAGGAGCGTGTCTGGCCCGCGGAGAGGCGCTGGGTAAGCGCAGAAATGGTGCGAGACGGCACGGAGCTCGCCATTGCCGAGATGATACGTGCCGGCATTACCTGTTTCAGCGATCAATATTACTTCCCGGAAATCGTTGCTGAGACGGCCGTGGACATGAACATGCGCGCGATGATCGGCACGCTTGTCATGGATGCCCCCACGAGTTGGGCGGAGAACGCCGAAGACTGCCTGCGCAAGGGCTCTGACCTCGTCCATGACGCCTATGCGGAACATCCGCTGATCTCCAGCTGCTACGCGCCACACTCACTTGGCGCACTTTCTGAGGAGTCTTTCACTGACATTCGGGTCATGGCCGATCAGCTTGACGTGCCGGTACAGGTCCATTTGCACGAAACGGAAACGGAAATAGCAGCTTCAGTCTCGCAGACGGGCAAGCGACCTTTTGAGCGTCTCGATGAGCTCGGCCTCGTCAACGCCTCTCTACTTGCTGTACATGCTGTTTACCTCACAGATACCGAGATAGAACGATGCGCTGAAACCGGGGTCAATATTGCCCACTGCCCACGCTCCAATCTTAAGCTCGCGAGTGGCATAGCACCGATCAGTCGCTACCGAAGCGCAGGCATCAACGTCGGCATTGGCACGGACGGTGCAGCCAGCAACAACATGCTGGACGTACTCGGAGAGACTCGACTGGCGACGCTGCTCGCAAGGGCGCAATCCGGGAACGCCGCGGCTATTACGCCGGCTGACGCGCTATGCATGGGGACGCTCGGTGGTGCCAAGGCATTGGGTCTCGCGAACTCCATCGGCACGCTGGAATGCGGCAAGCATGCTGATCTCGCCTGCATCGACATGACCAGCCTTAACAGCCAGCCCGTCTATGACGTGCTATCGACACTGATTTTTGCAAGCAATGCGAACCAGGTCTCGGATGTCTGGATAGCCGGTAAGCACGAGCTCGAGGATGCCGAACTAAAGTCGATCGATACGGCTGACCTTCGCGAACGCAGTCGTGAATGGCGCGATCGAATCTCTGCAACCGGTAACTAGACAGCAAGGCAACAGATACATGACAGGCGCAAGCAAGAACGTCGATCCCGCTGAACTCGCGAAGTTCGATTCCCTCGCAGCACGCTGGTGGGACACAGACGGCGATTTCAAACCACTCCATGAGATCAACCCATTGCGGCTAGGCTGGATTCGGCGGCACGTGGACCTGGAGGGATGCAAGGCGCTGGACATTGGCTGCGGAGGCGGAATCCTGGCCGAATCCATGGCTGAGGCTAAGGCCGTCGTGACCGGCGTCGATATGGCGGAAGGGCCTCTGTCCGTGGCGCGGTTGCACCAACTGGAATCCGGTGCCGCTGTCGAGTACCAAAAGACGACCGCGGAAGAGCTCGCTGAGAAGAATGCCGGCAAGTACGACGTTGTAACTTGCCTCGAAATGCTCGAGCACGTGCCGGATCCTTCACAGGTGATCCGTTCCTGTGCTGAGCTGGTACGCCCCGGCGGGCACGTATTTTTCTCCACAATCAATCGCAACCCCAAGTCGTTTCTGTTTGCGATCGTTGGTGCCGAGTACGTCTTGAAACTACTACCCAGTGGCACGCATGAGTATGCAAAGTTCATCAAGCCGTCAGAATTGGAAAACTGGGCGCGTAAGGCGGGGCTAACGCTCGTTGAGAGCATTGGCATGCAATATAGCCCGCTCACCAAAGACTACTCCTTGAGCGCCGATGTCTCGGTGAACTACCTGATGTACTTTCGACGGCCAGCGGACTGATGCAGATTCAGGACAACGAATTCGACCTTGTGCTCTTCGATCTCGACGGCACGCTGGCCGATACGGCACCCGACATGGTCGCAACGCTGCAGGAAATGCAAATCGACCACGGTTACGATCCGGTTGCTTACGAGTTAGCCCGCTCCAACGTGTCGAACGGCGCGATGGGCCTGCTGCGTATTGGCTTTGCCGATCTGGACGAGGAGCATCGCCAGTCAATGGTTGGCGAATACATCGAGCGTTACGCGGAGCGGCTCTGCGACCTTACCCGGGTATTTGACGGTATAGACACCCTGCTCGACCATCTGGACGACGCTGGCTGCCCATGGGGCGTGGTGACAAACAAACCCGAACGCCTTACGAACCCGCTACTGGAAGGTCTCGGACTGGCTGACCGCACTGTGTGTGCTATCAGCGGCGATACACTTGCAGTGCGCAAGCCAGAGCCCGGCCCCATTTTACTCGGCTGCGATATTGCCGGCGTCGACGCGTATCGGTCGATCTACGTAGGTGATGCCTCTCGCGATATCGAAGCCGGCTTGCGAGCTGGATCGGCAACCATTGCAGCCGCCTACGGCTACATTACCGAAGACGACGACCCGCGCGAATGGGGTGCGGATATCATCGCCATCGATGCGGAAGAACTGACGCAAATCGTCCTCAAAGCAGTTAACCTTGAGTTCTGATGATCTCTGTAACCATAGACCCTGTTTACATCGAAGTGGGGCTGCCCGCGCTTGCGATTGGGCTGGCCATAGGCGCCCTGATCGTCGGCCTGGTAGGCATGCAGCGTCGCAAGAAGCTCATCGAACAGATACGACTATCCGAGCGCGAACTCAAGAACCAGGAAACGCTGCAAGACGAGCGTGAGGCCGCTTTCGACCTCGCGAACGCCAAGCTCACCGCCGCTTTTTCAAACCTGGCCAATCAATCGCTGCAATCCAACAGCGAGAACTTTCTGCGGCTGGCTGAACAGAACCTCGGCACCCAGCAAGAGAAGGCCAAGCGCGAGTTGAGCGAACGCGAGAAGGCGGTCGAAGCGTTGGTAAAACCGATTAGCGACGCACTCGCGGCGTCACAGAGACAGATCGCGGAGCTGGAGAAAGCCCGCAGCCAGGCCTACGGCGGCATCAAGAATCAGCTCGAGGCTATGCAGCTTGGCCAGAAGTCCCTCGCGAAAGAAACACAAAACCTGGTCAATGCCTTGCGTCGACCCGAGGTTCGCGGTCGCTGGGGTGAGATTACGCTCCGGCGCCTGGTAGAACTTGCCGGCATGGTCGAGCATTGCGATTTCAACGAACAGGTGCATACGACAGCAGAAAACCAGGTAATTCGTCCGGACATGATTGTCAGGATGCCGGACCAGCGCGTGCTGGTGGTGGACGTCAAGACTCCGTTGGACGCCTACCTGGCGGCGGCTGAAGCGCCCGACGATGCGCAACGAAAACTTGGCCTTGAGCGACATGCCAAGAATGTGCGTGCACATATTCGTATGCTGGCATCGAAGTCCTATTGGGATCAGTTTGACGAGAGTCCCGAATTCGTCATCCTGTTTATCCCGGGCGATCAGTTTCTCAGTGCCGCACTCAACGAAGAGCCGGACCTCATCGAGTATGCACTCTCCAAACAGATTATCCTCGCAACGCCAACCAGCCTCGTGGCCCTGCTCAAAGCGGTTGCCTACGGCTGGCGACAGCTGGCACTTGCCGAGAATGCCAAGGAAATCCGTATCCTGGCCGAGGACCTGTACGGCCGGCTGGCTACTTTTGTAACCCATATGAATCGAGTCGGTCGCCAGCTTGCCAGCAGCGTTGAGAACTACAACAAAGCGGTTGGATCGCTGGAGCGAAATGTGCTGCCAGGCGCACGCAAATTCGTGGAGCTGGGTGCGCACGCCAAGAAAGAAGTCGAACCTCTGGAGAGGATTGAATCGGTGCCACGAACCATGTCGGAAGGAGTCGATTCCTAGCAATGGACCCAAGAAGCTATGAATACCCGGATGATGTCCTCAAGGATCGAATTATTCTCATCACCGGCGCAACAGACGGGATCGGCAAGGCGCTGGCGCTGCATGCGGCGAATCTCGGAGCGCAGGTAATACTGCACGGCAGGAATGTAGACAAGCTCGAAAAGGTCTACGACGCGTTGGACGCCATTGAGGGCGCCCCCCGTCCGTCAATCGCGGTGCTCGATCTTGCATCGGCGAACAGCGAATCCTATGTCTCGTTAGCGACTAGCATAGAGCAGGAGTTTGGCCGGCTGGATGGCCTCGTCTTGAATGCCGGCATCCTGGGCGAGCGTTACTCGATTGAGCAATATGACGCCGTGCTCTGGCAAAAGGTTATGCACGTGAATGTGACGGCAGCGTTTGCCCTGACACAGGTCCTGCTGCCGATGCTCAACAATTCAGACGATCCCTCGGTTATCTACACAAGCAGCGGCGTTGGTCGAACCGGCAAGGCCTTCTGGGGCGCCTACGCCGTGTCGAAATTTGCGACCGAGGGTCTATCCCAGGTGCTTGCTGACGAGCATCGCCAGGGCAAGCTGCGCGCCAATTGCATTAACCCGGGCGCCACACGGACCGGGATGCGACTGAGCGCCTATCCGGCCGAGGATCGCGACCAATTGAAAAAGCCCGAGGAGGTGCTCGCGCCATACATCTATCTTCTGGGCCCCGATAGCCAGGGCATCACCGGGCAGAGTTTCGACGCCCAGTAATATTTCACATCAAGTAATTACTCTAATTACTTATTTTTTATAACGTTTCTTTCGTTTCTTGACCAGGCTTACGTCGGCTGGAGGGCGCAGCCCCGCCGCATGGTACAAGGTCCTCACCTGTGCCGGGGCTAGCGCTTCATAGCGGCCCCGACGCACCTTTCGCGGCAAGGTAATCGGGCCGTAAGCCGTACGGATGAGACGACTGACCTCGTAGCCTATAGCCTCCCAGAGTCGTCGAACCTCACGATTGCGCCCTTCCTTGAGAGTAACGTTGAACCAGCGATTCGCGCCATCGCCACCGGCATGCTCTATCGAGTCAAAATGCGCCGGTCCATCCGCCAGTTCGACACCCGCCTTAAGTCGCTCCAACTCTTCGTTCGTCGGGTTGCCGTGAACCCGCACGGCGTACTTGCGGGCAACTTCAGAGGATGGATGCATCAGCGCGTTTGCAAGTGCCCCATCGGTCGTGAAAAGGAGCAGGCCGGTCGTCGACAAGTCCAGGCGCCCGACCGCCACCCAGCGGGCGCCTTTCAGCTTTGGCAAGGCTTCAAAAACCAGTTTACGGCCATCGGGGTCGTCGCGACTGCAGACTTCATCACCTGGTTTGTTATAGAGGATGTGGCGATGCGCATGAGCGGCATGCTTCAATGACAACGGGCGCCCATCGAGCGTAATCCGCTCGCTACCCTCGATCGCTTCGCCGATTTGCACCTCACGGCCGTCGATCTTCAGCCGCCCTTCCCTGATCCAGGTCTCGACTTTTCGACGTGAACCGTGCCCTGCGGCGGCCAGGACTTTCTGAATGCGCTCAGCCAACCGGGTCAGGCCACTCGGAAACTATCAGCTCCTCGATTTCTTCTTCTTTTTCCTCGTGACCTTCGGGAAACAGGACCGGAACATCGTTTGCTGCGTGCGCGACCTGCTCTGTCAGCTCGGGTATCGATTCGTCCGCTACGGACTCAACTTCAGGCAGGGCCACTTCTTGATGCGCTTGCGCCGTGCCCTCAAGAAGCACCTCCTCGCCATTGTCTGACTGATCCTCGGAGACCGCAACAACCTCTAACCCGGGCTCGGGCTGCTCGTCCTGCTCGGCTGGTCCTTCCAGAAGCACGTCTTCGCCGCCTTCCGTCTGACCTTCGACTTCTGGAAGATTTAGCTGCACTCGCAGGCTCTCCCAATCGGACAAGTCCGCGAGCGGCGGCAAATCATCCAGTTTCTTCAAGCCAAAATAATCGAGAAAGACCTTGGTGGTACCAAACATCGCTGGACGACCTGGGACATCACGATGCCCGACAACTCGGGCCCAGTCGCGCTCCAAGAGCTGTCGCACGATATTCGAACTGACGGCAACCCCGCGAATCTCCTCGATCTCGCCACGCGTGATCGGTTGGCGATAGGCGATGAGCGCCAATGTCTCGAACAACGCCCTGGAATACCGAGGCGGACGTTCTTCCCAGAGCTTTTGCAATCGGTCAGACATGGAGGTCTTGATCTCCATGCGAAAGCCGGAGGCAACCTCAGAAACGACGATGCCACGTTGTTCGTAATCGTCATTCAGAGCCGCTATAGCTGCACGTATTTCAGACTTTTCCGGTGCCATGCGACCGTCAAAAAGTCCTTTGAGCTGATCGATGTTCAGCGGACGCCCTGCCGCTAGCAAGGCTGCCTCTACAAAATATTTTATTTCAGTTGCGTCCATTCGAGACTATCTTTTAATCAAAATCTTCATTTTGCGCGGCGGGCTCCTCGCCATCTTCCGACACCAGCCTTACTGCCGATGCGGCCCGCACATGCAGCGGCGCGAACTCCCCGGACTGAACCACCTCGACGACTGCCTCACGCAATAGCTCGAGTATGGCGATAAAGGTAACTGCTACACCCATGCGGCCCTCTTCCGGGTCGAACAGGTCAGAAAAGCCCGTGAACGTATTCGCCTTAACACGCGACAGAATCTCACTCATGCGTTGACGAACTGACAGAGGTTCGCGCTGCATATGTAGATTCGAGAACATCTCGACACGCTGCAATACGTCATGAAACGCCAGCAGCAGCTCTTTCAACGTGACGTCCGGCAACTTGGTCACGACTTTTCGCTCAGGTGCGTCAGCCGAGGCTATAAACACGTCTCGCTCAAGTCGTGGCAATTCACCGATATCTTCGGCTGCCTTCTTGTAGCGTTCGTATTCCTGCAAACGACGCACCAGCTCCGCGCGAGGATCATCCTCTTCTTCCTCCTCGACCTCAGGACGCGGCAACAGCATCCGTGACTTGATCTCGGCCAGCATTGCCGCCATCAGCAGATACTCGCCAGCGAGCTCCAGCTGCATTTCATGCATCACCTCGATGTACTGAACATACTGCTTCGTAATCTCAGCAATCGGGATATTCAGAATATCGATGTTCTGGCGCCGGATCAGGTACAGCAAGAGATCCAGCGGCCCCTCAAAAGCCTCAAGAAAAACTTGCAGCGCATACGGCGGGATATACAGGTCTTGTGGAAGCGTCGTAACGGGCTCGCCGTCCACGACTGCAAACGGCATCTCGGCCTGGGCAGGGGACTGTTTCTCGTCCTGAGCGGGCTTTGGCGCATCCTCAGGGGTCAGGACTTTAAGTTCGGGCTTCATACGGTTTCCTGCGTCGATGCGGGGATTCTATCGCATATCCGAAGGGTCAGGCGAACTGACTAACGTCGCCCTTGCCTACCCGCAGAATCTCAACTGAGTCGTTGGACAGGTCGAGCACCGTTGTCGGCTCGATGCCGGTCGGGCCCGAGTCGATAATGACCTCAATCTGGTGCCCGATTCGCTCCTCAATCTCCAGTGGGTCCGTTAGTGGCCGATCGTCGCCGGGCAAAGAAAGTGTGGAGCTCATGATCGGCTCACCCAGCTCTTCGAGCATGGCGTGAACCAGTACGTGATCCGGCACGCGCAGGCCGATTGTGCGTCTCTTGGGGTTTTGGAGGCGTTTAGGCACTTCCCTGGTCGCGGGCAGAACAAACGTATAAGGTCCCGGCGTCATGGATTTGAGCAGTCGATAGGCCCAGTTATCGACCCGCGCATAAACACTGATCTCCGTGAGATCAGCGCAGACCAGCGTGAAATTGTGTTTCTTGTCGGTGCGGCGTATTCGGTGAATCCGGTCTATCGCCTTCTTATCGCCGATGTGACATCCAAACGCGTAACTTGAGTCTGTCGGATACGCGATCAGGCCGCCGTTGCGAATCACTTCGACAACGGCCTTTACCCGCCGCGGCTGGGGATCTTGCGGATGGATTTCTATGAGTTTGGCCACGCGCGGATTGTAGGGGAGCAAACACGGCGCGCCTAGCCATTTTTTCCATAGAATCCGATTGTCGATTTGGGCTAACATTCGACACCCCTTCAAGACGAGGTGCGGGTGCATAATGAACCTGCTGTTCGAATTTCTCCCCCTGATCCTGTTTTTCGGTGCCTTCTTCTATAAAGGCATTTACTTCGCGCTCGTCGTGTTGATGATCGCTATGCCCATAGGGCTGCTGATCAAATACGTGCGGACGCAGAAATTTGACAAGATGTATTTCTGGTCAACGGTGTTCCTGCTCGTTGCCGGTGCCCTCACCCTGTACTTCAGAAACCCGCTGTTCCTCTACTGGAAGCCGACTGTCTTTTACTGGGTAGTTGCCGTCGCTTTCGCTGGCAGTTTTTGGGTTGGTGAAAAGACGCTCGTACAACGTTTTTTCGGGCTAGTAGAAGGCATGCCAACACAGAAGATCACGCAGTCACAATGGAACAAGCTGAACCTGGTTTGGGTGCTTTTCTTTGTCGGTGCCGGGGTCCTCAATATCTATGTTGCTTATAACTACTCTCAGGAAGCCTGGGTGAAGTTCAAGGTGTTTGGGCTAATGGCGTTGACCTTCGTCTTCATGCTGGCCCAGACATTCTGGATTGCCAGCCTGATTGGCGGCGACGACGCCGATGAATCGGAGCAATAGCAATGTGGTACATGATCATAGGCGAGGATCACGAAGATTCACTGGATAAACGCAAACTCGCGCGTCCCGCCCACCTGGAACGCATGCAGGCGATGCTTGATGAAGGACGAGTACTGCTTGCAGGGCCCTTCCCCGCCGTCGACTCACCTGATCCCGGGTCGGCGGGTTTCACCGGCAGTCTTCTGATTGTCGACTTCCCTACGCTCGAGGAGGCGAAGGCATGGGCTGACGACGATCCCTATTGCGCAGCCGGTGTCTACAAGAGCGTTATCGTCAAACCGTTCAAACGAGTGCTGCCATGACAACGGACCGCGTCAAGCTGATTGAAGCGAAGCTCACAGAAGCTTTCTCACCGGACATGCTACAGATCAAAGACCAGAGCCACCTGCATGCCGGCCATGAAGGGGCGAAGTCCGGTGGCGGCCATTTCGACGTGAGAATCGTTTCTGAAGCGTTTCAGGGGCAGCGCCCGTTGCAGCGCCATCGCCAGGTTTTCGACGCCCTTGGGTCGATGATGGAAGCGGAGATCCACGCTCTGCGCATCACCGCCAGGACTCCAGACGAAATATAGATCCGGCGGGCTGCCAAATTACCTGGACCTTTCTCGCGCCTGTGACGTCATATCGTTTATCATGCGCCAACTTCGCAAAAAGGACATCACCATGACACTAAACCATCGTTCCCGTTTGCAGGGAATCAGGCTGGCGGGAGCACTCACCGCGATCGCCGCGTTACTTGCAGGCGGCCCGCTCGCCGCACAGACCGTAGCGACGGTAAACGGCGCCGAAATCAGCGCCGACGTCTTCAACATGTATCTTGAATCCCGCATTCAGAAGCCGGCCGACCAGGCGACGCCTACCGAGCGGACTCGACTCTTAAGCGAACTGCAAGACATTTACCTCCTGACCACGCAGCCCAGCGCCAAAGCGCTCGCTGAAACACCGCGCAACAGAGCGATGATCGAACTGCAGACCCGGGGCATACTCGCTCAAGCTGCAGCGGCAGACTTCCTTGATAAGAACCCGGCAACGGACGCTGAGATTGAGGCGGCTTATAAGGAACAGATCTCCGCTGCGCCACCTCTTGAATTCAAGGCACGACACATTCTCGTCGAAACCCAAAGCCAGGCCAACAGCATTGTTACCGAGCTTGATGGCGGAGCAAATTTCGCAGAGCTGGCGAAAACGAAGTCGACTGGCCCGTCAGGTCCTAACGGTGGGGATCTCGGGTGGTTTGCACCGAATCAGATGGTTGCCCCATTCTCTCAAGCGGTTGCTGGTCTGGAGAACGGCGCTTATAGCAAGACGCCGGTGCAAACCCAGTTTGGATGGCACGTTATTCTGCGAGAGGATTCTCGCGAAGCAACACCGCCAACACTGGAAAGCGTTCGCGACATGATCAAGCAGCGTGTTGAGCAGGGAAAACTCCAGGACTACCTCGAAGGTCTTCGCGCAAGTCTGGAAAAGTGATCGCCACTTAACTTAATCCTGCTTTTTTATCCCCTGAGGGCGCCGAATGGCGCCCTTTTTTTATTCACAGAGTGATTTGTGAAACTCGTCACACCTCGATCCGGTGAAGGCCCCTAGTATTCTCTTCGAGCCATTCCTAATCGCTCGGGGATGGCTCCTCCAACCCTCGCATCTCCCTAACAGGTTGATACGAGATCTAAGTCGGCAGGGACGCCGACTTTTTTATGCCCCCACAATTCGCAGACAAAGAAAAAGGCCACCAAGGTGACCTTCTTCTTTGTTCATGACGAGAACCCGCTGAACTAATCGTTCAGCTCCCGATGAGCGATATCAGGTTAGTCCTCTCGAACAGAACTACTCGATATCGCCAGACCTGTCTGAAACCATCACACCGCGCTCGACAGGGCGAATTCCTTTAAAGCTCCAAATTGCACCGGAGGGGGCCTCTGCGCTGCCCAAGCTCGCGGTGTAGTCAATCCTCAAGTCACCGATTTGTGCGATTCCGTTTTCGTTATCAACAGATGTCAACAGACCAGTGACAGAGACTTCCGTTGCCCCTGGAATGTAGGCATCAGACGAGACAGATACATCGTCTGCGTACAGCCACCCCTGGGACACTACCGATCCGGCAACAGAAACAAAGTCTCCTTCGCGCATGCCGGCGAGCATACTAGGCGATGCCATTACGATTTGACCCATAGATTGGAAGACACCGTTTACCCTGTCGATGGAATCGACTGGGCCGGCTAGAATGCCAGCTACGCCGCCGCCTTCAATACCGATCGTTGTTACGCCACCGCCTTCAATGCCGGTCGCT
>Ga0316201_10000501_pt1 | contig 22472 bp, 19 predicted proteins | sample CS6wburrow_MG_FD_204516 | JGI IMG/M metagenome (GOLD analysis project Ga0316201, IMG submission 204516) | Coastal sediment microbial communities from Delaware Bay, Delaware, United States - CS-6 worm burrow | ecosystem: Environmental > Aquatic > Marine > Coastal > Sediment | place: USA... | reverse complement strand
CTGGCGCGCGACCTTCAACTACTTCGGCACGGATAACGATGGCAAGGTGCGCAGGCCCTTCGATGACCTGAATTTTGGCCCCATCTCTGCGACTGGATTTCTCGAGGTGGAGACCAGTTTCAAGACTGACTTTTACGTGGCACAGGTTGGCTATTCCTTCTTCAAGAACGAACGCGCCGAGCTGGGGCTGGGTGCCGGTCTGCACGTGGTGAATTTTGAAACAGCCCTCAAGGTGCGCGGCAAGATCAATGGCAAGAGCGGCAGTGAAAAGTCCAGTGATTCGGATCTGACCGTGCCACTGCCGAATGTCCTGGGTTTTGGCACCTATGCCTTCACTCCAAAGTTGTCGCTTGATGGTGGTATTGGCTGGTTCGGACTGGATTATGACGATTACAGCGGTAATCTGGTGGCCGTTAACGCCAACCTCGAATACCGTTTCACGAACAATTTCGGTGTGGGTATCGGCTATAACTTTGTCGACATGGACCTCGAGATCGAACAAAGCCGCCGCACGGATACCTACGACCTCGAGTACAAGGGGCCTGTCCTGTACGTTTCAGCCGGTTTCTAGTTGAACACAGGCCATGAGGGATGCAATGCGTCGCTATTGTGCGTTGCATCCTGTATAGTGGCCGCAAATTCAGTGCACATCGGTCTGCACTCATGTCCTCGCGGTAATCCTCCAGGTAACACCCAGGTAAACCCCGAACACTAACCAGGTATTCTGCCTAGGCCGTCGCGCGAGCTGATCGCGGGTAGGCTAATGCAGGAGTAATTTCTAAATGTCATTTGATTCTCTCGGCCTGTCGGCCGAACTCGTTCGTGCTGTCTCCGACAAGGGCTACAGCGAACCCACACCCGTACAGCACCAGGCCATACCGGTCATTCTCGAGGGCCGCGATATCCTTGCCGGCGCGCAGACCGGAACCGGCAAGACGGCCGGTTTTACGCTGCCCATGTTGCAGCGGCTGAGCGCAGGCAAACCAGTCAACGGGCGGCGCCCGGTGCGTGCCCTGGTGCTCACGCCGACACGTGAACTGGCCGCACAGGTCGGCGAGAGTGTCGAGGTGTACGGTAGACACCTGCACCTGTCGTCCACCGTGATCTTTGGCGGCGTCAAGATCAATCCGCAAATCCAGAGGCTTCAGAAGGGTGTGGATATCGTGGTGGCGACGCCGGGACGGCTGCTGGATCATGCCACGCAGAAGACATTGGACCTGTCCAGTGTCGAAATTCTCGTGCTCGATGAAGCGGATCGCATGCTGGATATGGGTTTTATCCGTGACATTCGCAAGATTCTGGCCTTATTGCCCAGGCGGCGTCAGAACCTGCTGTTCTCCGCGACCTATTCAAACGATATCAAGAAGCTTGCCGACGGCCTGCTGGATTCTCCGGTGCTGATTGAGGTCGCACGGCGTAACACGGCGGCTGAAGGTGTTTCCCAGGTAGTCCATCATGTCGACAAGTCACGCAAGCGTGAACTGTTGTCCTTTATGGTCGGTTCGCAGAACTGGCGGCAGGTGCTGGTCTTTACCCGCACCAAGCACGGCGCCAACCGCCTCTCGCAACAGCTCGAAAAGGACGGCATCAGCAGCGCGGCCATTCACGGCAACAAGAGCCAGGGGGCGCGTACCCGTGCACTGGCCGGGTTCAAGGCCGGCGAGGTACGCGTGCTGGTTGCCACGGACATCGCCGCCCGCGGTCTGGATATCCAGCAGCTGCCGCACGTGGTGAACTATGAACTGCCGAATGTGCCGGAAGATTACGTGCACCGTATCGGTCGTACCGGCCGTGCCGGCAACGAGGGGCAGGCGGTGTCGCTGGTGTGTGTCGACGAGCACAAGTTGCTCGGTGACATCGAGCGCCTGCTGAAACGGGATATTTCAAAGATTGTGATACCGGGCTATGAACCGGACCCGGCGATTCGTGCCGAGCCTATTCAGCAGGGTCGGCAGTCACGTCCGGGTGGCGGTCAGACCCGCGCACGCAACAGGCGCCCGGGTCAGCCGGGGAAGGGACATAAGCGCCCGGCCCGGGCGTCACGTCGCGCCTAGCGCCGCTTGCGACCCCGCGCGGCGCGCGGATCATCGAAGCGCACCTTCAGCGAACGATCGCCGTTACCGATCATATTGCCGTCCAGGGCTGCCTGTGCGGCACGTGCCTCGTGGCCTTCCATCTCTATAAAACCGAACCCCTTGCACTTGCCGGTGAAGATATCCGAGGTGACGCTGATGGAACGTACCGTGCCGTAGGCGGAGAACATTTCGTGTACTGAACTTTCCGTGGCGTCCTGCGGCAGATTGCCGACAAACAGTTTTTTCATTCTCTTGTATCCTCCTGGTCACGGTAATTGATAACGTCAGAAAAAAAGAACCCCGCTGTGGTGCGGGGGTCTTTTTGCCGTGTCTGGCCTGCCGTCTGGTGCTGTGAAGAGTAGCGACCGGGGTTGTGAATGGCAAGCAGTTAAGCAGTTCCCGGTGAAAACGTGCCTGTTAAGGGGCAGCGGTCCCGGCGAGTCTACTCGACGTCAACCGCTGGTATCAGTGGCGGTTCCTGGTCGGCAAGTACTTCTTCCGAAGACTCGATGCCGATGTGATAACAACCGTATCCGGGCATGACAAACTGGTCGACGGCCATGCCAATGATGCGGCCGCTGGTCGTTGCCAGGATGGAGCTGGACTCGTTGGTGATCGGGTCAGTGATGGTTCCGAGCACCTCGTCGGTGTTGATCATGTCACCCAGTTCCTTCTTGCTGAACAGGATGCCGCCGCGTTCTGCGCGTATCCAGCTGGACTGGTAGTAGACCGGTTCCGGTTCACCCCAGGAGAACAGGCGCGAGTACATGCCCTCGCGTTCCAGTAAGCGGTTGACGCTGCTGACGCCCATCTCGATCTGGTCTTCCTGAATGCGCAGGGATTCGCCCACCTCAAGTGTCGCGGTGGGTATGCCGTGTTCAAGGGCAGCGGCGCGTAGCATGCCGGGGCTGCCGGCACTGTGTATGACGGCGATCTTGCCGAACCCCTCGGTGAACGTCGCCACCTCCTTGTTGCGCATGTCGGCGCGTATTTGCGGCATGTTGGTGCGGCGCAAGGAGCCGGTGTGAATGTCGATCAACTTGTCGCAGTGCGTGATGACCTTGTTAAACAGGGAATACGCAATGCGCGAGGCGAGGCTGCCGTTAGCCTCGCCGGGAAAGAAGCGGTTCAGGTCGCGACGGTCCGGCAGGTAGCGCGAACCACGCTGGAAACCCTGCAGGTTCACGATCGGTATACCAATAATGTTACCGCTGAGATCTTCCGGCTTGATGTCATACATGACGCGGCGCACGATCTCGATGCCGTTCAACTCATCACCGTGTACGGCCGCCGTCAGGCAGAGTGTCTGCCCGGGGCGTTCGCCGCGGATCACCAGTACCGGTGTCGGTGTTGCCAGGCCGGAGATGCTGCCGTCGCTTGACCAGGCAAGTCGCGTGGCGGTACCGGGTGCGACCTCGGCGCCAAGGATGATGAATTTCTCCATGTCGGTGTCGTCAGCGCCGGACGAAAGGACCGCTGGTTGTGAGAGCGCTTGCGTGGACGACTCGTCAAAGGCTTCCAGCACTGATGCCGGCTGGGGAACGGGGGCGACCTCTTTCAGGTCGAGATTCGGTGCGACCACCGTCTCCGGCTGCTGCACGGTGGCCGTGGGTTTGGCCTCGCTGATGGGGGCATCGGCTGCCTGTCCTGTCAGCAGCGAACCCGTGCCAACCAGCAGGACGAGGAGCAGTGCGCGACTGGCGGGCAGGGCGCTGTGGCGTTGAATTGGATTCATAAACCGTGCAGGTAGTTTAATTGACTACCTGATTACTATCTACGCTTTCTTGCAGAACTTTAGCGAACGCAAGCCTGGCATCGATATCGGTCGGTAAATCCTGTTGTGATTCAATTTTATGCAGATTCTTCAGCAGGCCATGACCGCTGGCAAGCTGGATATTGAGCCCGGGGCGGGCGTTCAGTTCAAGCATCAGCGGGCCGAGGGTGCGATCGATGACGATATCCACGCCAAGATAGCCGAGCCCGACGCGGTCGGCGCAGTGTGTCGCCAGCCGCAGGATGTTGTCCCAGTGTGCAATATCGATGCCCTTGGTTGGATGCCCGGTATCGGGGTGTGCCGTGACGATATTGTTGTGGTGCACGGCATGGGTCGTCGTACCAGTGGTCATGTTGATGCCCAGGCCGACGGCGCCCTGGTGCAGATTTGCCTTGCCATCGGAGTCGCGCGTCGGCAGGCGAATCATTGCCGCCGTGGGGATGCCCCGGAAGACAATGATGCGAATATCCGGTACACCCTGGTAACTGATGTGTTCAAACATCGGATCAAAGTCGACGCGGTACTCGATGATGGCCTTGTCGGGCACGCCGCCGAGGCTGTACATGCCGCTGAGTATATTCGAGGTGTGATGCTGGATCGCCGACAGCGGCAGCAGACTGCCGTTTGCCTTGCGGTAGAAGTTGCCCATGCGGCCGTTGATGACCAGGATGCCGTTACCGCCGCTGCCATGTGCCGGCTTGACCACCAGCGCGCGGTGGTTCGCGAGTATCGATTCGATCTCCTGCACCTGGTGTTCGGTCTCGACGACGCCGTAGAGTTCCGGTACCGCGATACCACTGTCCAGTGCGATCTGCTTGGTCTTAAGTTTGTTGTCGACCAGCGGGTACAGCCTGCGCGGGTTGTAGCGCATGATGTAATCGGCATTGCGCTGGTTCATACCGAGCACGCCCTGTGCGCGCAGCTCGCTGGGTCTGGCAAACAGTCTCATCATGCGTCTCTGTTGAGCATGTCTCTGAAGCGTACAAGCTCCGCCAGCCTGTAGCCGGTGTATCTGCCCATCCACAGACACAGGCCGAGCACTACCAGCAACAGTTCCGGAAAGACAAACATCAGGTACATCAGGTTCTCGTTGGTCATGACCACGTAGCCGATGCAGGCAACGAGCAGGCTGCCGGCCCCCTGCAGGATGGCCTCGTATGCGCCGTTTTCTTCCCAGATGATCGACATGCGCTCGATGGTCATGGCGAGGATGACCATCGGGAACAGCGATATGGATAACAGACGTTCGATGCCAAGCTGGTTGGTGATCAGGCTGATCAGCAGCATCAGGATAACCACGATGATCAGCACCGAGGCGAGGCGCGGGATCAGCAGCAGCATGAGTTTCTCGAGGTAAAAGCGGATCATCAGGCCGATAGAAACAATCATGGAAAACATGATGACGCCCCAGAACAGCTGCGTTTCGCGAAACGCCATGGCAATCAGAATGGGCATGAAGGTACCAAAGGTCTTCAGGCCGACGAGGGTTCGCAGAAAGACCACCAGCAGGGCGCCCAGCGGCAGCATCAACAGTAACTGGTAGACGTTCTGGTTCTGTACCGGCAGTGCCAGCAGGGAGAAATTCGAAAAGATGGAGTCACGCGAGGCAGCGCCCTGGCGCGCGACGTCGATCAGTTCCGCGTAGGTGCGCGTGACCGAAAAGCGCACGAAGACATCGCTGCCACCCTCGAGTTTCGTGACATTGCGATCACCGACCTTCCACACCAGGAAGTTGGCCGGGATGCCCTCGCTACCCGATTCAGGATCAAAACTCAGCCACTTGTCACCATTGTGTACCTGCAACAGGGGGCGCAGGTGCAGGTTGTTTGCCGAGTCGCTGATATCCAGTCCCCAGATGCGCCGTGCCGGTATGCGCACGCCCTTGAGGATGTTGATGATCTCGAGGGTCCACTGGTCGATGCTGGTGGCCTTGTCCCTGATCAACTCGATGTTTTCATCCGGTGTGCTGGCGTTGAGCTGCTTCAGCAGTTCCTGGGTGTATGACATGACATCCGCTGACTCTTCGCGCACGTCTTCAATGATGGCCTGAATGGCAGAGGCATAGGGTTCGGGATAGACGGGCGCTTCAGGGTAGTCAGGTATGGATTCCCAGTCGTGACTCAGGTTGGAACGTGCGACAGCTATCCGGTAGTACAGGGTCTGGTCGCCTCGCGCACGGCGAATGGCCCAGTCGGCGCGGCGATTATCCTGTGTCTTTGCAATGGTGAGACCGAAACGGCTGGAGATGAAGTCCTCATCCAGCAGCATGAAGCCCGGCGTGTTGTCCGGTACGTAGAGTGACAGCTTCGCGGGCCCGCCGGTCCCCTCGAATGCCACCTGTGCCTGCACGGTCCAGACATCGGTGCTCTGTTTCGGCGTCAGCGGCAGGCCCAGTTCGTAGACCTTGTAAGCGGTGATGAGCAGGCCAAGCAGGGTAAGTGCCAGCGCCCAGCCCTTGACAGTGAAGTTGTTCATGTCGGGTCAGTCGTCACGGTGCCGGGGCAGGGCAGTCGGCCTGGGTCAGGAAGGTCGCTGCGGGGTCGACAACCGCGACACCCTGAAGAAACTCCCGGCCAAGCAGTACGCTGTAGATATAGTCAGAGCGATCTGCCAGCGTGAACTCGGTGGTGTGCCTGCGACCGTCGAAACAGATGTCGAGTTCAACCACCGCGCGCCGGTCATGCTCGCCGTCAGTGTGCTTGATGGCGACACGACGCGCCTTGGGTCGTTCCATGTGCACGCTATGCTGCTTGCCATCGACATCGGTCAGTACCAGGTCGAAGCCCATCCAGCGTTTGCCATCGCGCTTGAACTGCTCGATGTTGGTAGCGTGGATGGAGGAGGTCTTTGCGCCGGTATCCAGCTTGGCCTTGAGGGTGACAGACGGGTCAACCAGGCTGACCTTTTCGATCCAGCCGGCAATGACCTTGCCGGGATCCTTGCTGCTGCCATGGGTCAGCGGGGCGCCGAGTAACAGCACTGCCACACACAGTCCATGCCAACGCTTCATGTGCTCCTCCTGAGATGATGGTTCGTGGTTGTGGCCCTGTGTCTGTCACCACGGGGTGTGCTGCCGGGGTGCAGATTATATAGAAGGCCCACCTTGATGAAAGGCGTTAGGACATAAAAAGCATGCAACGGTTCACAGATTAAGGAAATGGCACGAAAAACACGTGCTAACTAGTTGATATCAAGAGCATGCAAGGGGGTGAAGCAGGTGCCATGAGCTTGACGCAGATCGGTCTGCCGAGGTCCTGGTGGTGACCGCTACATTCCAATGGGGCGCTCAACCTTGTATATTACGCGGCCTTGTTCGCGCCGGCACAAACGCCAGGCGCGCCGATTGTGTCCCTTACAGGGTCGATCGTCCGGTTTTTTTCATTCTGACTAGAGGTACATCATGGCTGTACGTAATCGTCTGCACCGCAGTGAACTGGCTGTCCCCGGTAGTAACCCCCGTATGCTGGAGAAGGCTCCCAATGCCGGGGCCGATATGGTCTTCCTCGACCTTGAGGATGCGGTCGCGCCGGATGACAAGGCGCAGGCGCGTAAAAACGTCATCGAGGCACTCAACGACCTCGACTGGTCAAACTGCAGTGTCTCGGTGCGTATCAATGGCCTGGACACCCACTACTGTTACCGCGATATCGTGGATGTGGTCGAGCAGGCCGGTGACAAGCTCGACACTATATTAATACCCAAGGTCGGGACCCCGTCCGATATTCTGTTCGTCTCGACCCTGCTGGAACAGATCGAGGCCGCCAGGAAGATCAAGCCGATCAACCTGCACGTGCTGATCGAGACGGCGCTGGGCATGGCCAACGTGGAGGCCATTGCCCAGACCTGCCCGGAGCGCATGGAGGCCATGGTGTTCGGTGTCGCCGACTACGCTGCCTCGACGCAGGCACGCACCACCAACATGGGCGGTGCCAACCCTGACTACTACATGCTGACGCATCCGGATAACGAGGGCACGCGTGAACGTCACTGGGGTGACCAGTGGCACTTCGCCATCTCGCGCATGGTGGTTGCCTGCCGCGCCTACGGTCTGCGCCCGATCGACGGACCGTTTGGTGACTTCAATGATCCCGATGGTTATACCGCGGTATCGCGCAGTGTTGCCGCGCTGGGTGTCGAGGGCAAGTGGGCGATTCATCCCTCGCAGATTGCCCTGGCCAACGAGGTGTTCACACCGCCGCAGCCCGAGGTGGATCGTGCGCGTCGTATCCTGGTCGCCATGGAAGAGGCCGCGGCCGAGGGCAAGGGCGCCGTGTCGCTGGATGGTCGCCTGATTGATGCCGCCTCGATTCGCCAGGCCGAGGTCATGATGGCCAAGGCTGCACAGATCGAGCAGTCGCTGGCAGGGCGCCAGTAACGAATAATTGTCATTCCTGCGCAGGCGGGAATCCAGGGGTTGTCTTCTGTTCCCGACATTCTGGATTCCCGCCTGCGCGGGAATGACCTGATGACTGAATGATCCATTTCCGTCAGTAATATAAAAACCGGAGAACTACATTGAATATCCATGAATACCAGACCAAGGAACTGTTGCGCGGCTATGGCGTACCGGTCCCGGATGGCCGTGTTGCGCACAACGTCGACAATGCGGCAACCATTGCGGAAGAACTCGGCGGCGACAAGTGGGTCGTCAAGGCGCAGATCCATGCCGGTGGACGCGGCAAGGGTGGCGGTGTCAAGGTCGCTTCCTCCCTCGATGAGGTCAAGCAGTTCACCGACGAGATGATCGGCAGCAACCTGGTGACGCCGCAGACCGGTGCGCAAGGCCGGCTGGTGCAGCGTGTGCTGGTGGAGCAGGCCTGCAATATCAACAAGGAATTCTATCTCGGCATGGTCATCGACCGTGCCACGCAGCGCATCACCGTGATCGCCTCCGCCTCCGGCGGCATGAACATCGAGGAGGTCGCCAAGACCGACCCTGATCGCGTGATCCGCGAGGCCATCGATCCGGCCATTGGCCTGGCGAGTTTTCAGGCCCGCAAGATCGCCGCGAAGATCGGCTTTACCGGCAAGCAGATTGGCGAGGCCGCCAGGATGATGCAGGCCCTGTACCGCTGCTTTCGCGACAAGGATGCCCTGCTGGCCGAGATCAACCCGCTGGCCGATATCGATGACGGCAAGCTGATGGCGCTGGACGCGAAGATGAACTTCGACAGCAATGCCATGTACCGTCGCCCGGGCATTACCGAGCTGCGTGACTTCGATGAAGAAGACACCAAGGAGGTCGAGGCCTCCGGTCACGGCCTTAACTACATCGCGCTCGACGGTGATGTCGGTTGTATCGTCAACGGCGCCGGCCTGGCCATGGCGACGATGGACGCGATCAGTTTTCACAATGGCAAGCCGGCCAACTTCCTCGATGTCGGTGGCGGCGCCTCACCGGAGAAGGTCGGTAATGCCTTCCGCATCGTGCTGCAGGATCCGAACGTCAAGGCGATCCTGGTGAACATCTTTGCCGGCATCAACCGTTGCGACTGGATCGCCGAGGGTCTGGTGCAGGCCATGCGCGAACTGGAGATCAACGTGCCCATCGTGGTGCGCCTGGCCGGTACCAACGTGGAACTGGGCGCGCCGATCCTGAAGGATTCGGGCTTTCCTTTTATCATGGCTGACAACCTCGACGACGCTGCCACCAAGGTTGTTGCAACACTGGAGGGCGCATCATGAGTGTCTTCGTACACAAATCATCACGCGTGATCATTCAGGGTTTTACCGGTCAGCACGCGACCTTCCACGCAGAAGAGTCCATGAAGAACGGCACCACCGTGGTTGGTGGTGTGACGCCGGGCAAGGGTGGTCAGCAACACCTCGGTCTGCCGGTGTTTGATACCGTCAGCCAGGCCGTTACCGAGACCGGGGCCGATGTCAGTGGCATCTTCGTACCGCCACCGTTCGCCGCCGATGCCATCATGGAATCACTGGAGGCGGGTATCGGTGTCATCGTGGTGATTGCCGACGGCATACCGGTACAGGACATGGTGCGTGTGAAGCGCTATGCCGCCGACAAGGACGCCATCATCATCGGTCCGAACACGCCCGGTATCATTACCCCGGACGCCTGCAAGGTCGGCATCATGCCGTCGCATATCTACACCCCGGGCCGCATCGGCGTGGTGTCACGCTCCGGTACCCTTAATTATGAGGCCGTCCAGCAGATGTCCGAACTGGGCATGGGCCAGACCACGTCGGTGGGCATCGGCGGCGATCCGGTCAACGGTACCGACTTCGTCACCGTGCTGCGTGCCTTTGAAGAGGATCCCGAGACCGAGGCCGTCATCATGATCGGCGAGATCGGTGGGCCACAGGAAGTTGACGCTGCCCGCTGGGCCAGGGAAAACATGAGCAAGCCCATTGTCGGTTTCGTCGCCGGTGTCTCTGCACCGCCCGGACGCCGCATGGGTCATGCCGGTGCCATCATCTCCGGCGAGGCCGATACCGCCAACGCCAAGATGGACCTGATGGAAGAGCTGGGTGTGCACGTGGTGCGCAACCCGGCGCTGATCGGCGAGACCGCGAAGCGGGTGTTTGGTTAACCGTCGACCGGCAGGTCTGATTTACCTGTAGGAGCGCTTTGCAAGCGCGATTCGCGGCTACAAGCCGCTCCTAGAGATTATTTTAACTTCACGCTATCTTGTTCCCCGTGCCAGCACGTAGCCCGGATGCAGCGCAGCGAAATCCGGGGTCTCACCAGGCTATTCCCCGGATGTCGGCCTTCGGCCTCTATCCGGGCTACGCGACTGCGCGGGAATGACAACCAGCGAGACAGGCGGGCGCTTTTCTCCCCGTCATACCCGCGCAGGCGGGTATCCAGTCATGGCATGCTACCGGGGCAACATCCCGGTTTTCCAGGCTGCGCGGCAATAGCAGCAGGGGCGGGGTGGTCGGGCCTGCCCCGGCCAGATTCCTCATTGCTACCTGCCGACTATCCGCTTAAACTACCCGCTTTATTTTATTCACTAAGCTCCCGTTTTTTGGCGGGTTTCTTGTTTCTGATGATATTATAGACGGAGTGATGCATGGCCATTGAACGTACCTTTTCCATAATTAAACCCGACGCGGTCGCCAAAAACGTGATTGGCGAGATCGTGAGTCGCTTTGAAAACAATGGCCTGCAGATCGTTGCGTCAAAAATGGTACACCTCAGCAAGGAGCAGGCCGAGGGTTTTTACGCCGTGCATGCCGAGCGTCCTTTCTACAACGACCTGGTGCAGTTCATGATTTCCGGCCCGGTGGTTGTGCAGGTGCTGGAAGGCGAGAACGCCATTGCGAAGAACCGCGAGCTGATGGGTGCCACCAACCCGGCTGAGGCCGCGCCGGGCACCATCCGTGCAGATTTTGCCAAGACGGTGGATGAAAATGCCGTGCACGGCTCCGACGCCCCGGAAACGGCGGCACAGGAAATTGCCTATTTCTTCGCTGAAGAGGGACTGTGCCCGCGCACACGCTAGTGCGCGGCTAAACTCAAGATCATGACCGATACCGTGACAACCAATCTGCTGGACCTCGATCGCGCGGGGCTGGTGGACTTCTTTACCGCACGTGGCGAGAAGGCCTTTCGCGCCACGCAGGTCATGAAGTGGGTGTACGGGCAGGGCGTCACTGATTTTGGGCAAATGACCAACATCAGCAAGGGGCTGCGTGGCGAACTGCAGGCCGCCGCCACGCTGGCCATGCCGACCGTGGTAGCGGACAACCTGTCTGATGACGGTTCACGCAAATGGCTGCTGCAGATGGCCGACGGCAACTGCATCGAGGCGGTGTTTATTCCGGAGGCAGAGCGCGGTACGCTGTGCGTCTCATCGCAGGTCGGTTGCGTGCTGAACTGCAGTTTCTGTTCGACAGCCCGGCAGGGCTTCAATCGCAACCTGACGACCGGTGAGATCATCGCCCAGTTGTGGGTCGCGGCGCGCGACCTGGGCCAGACCAACGACGGTGAACGCCGGATCTCCAACGTGGTCATGATGGGGATGGGCGAGCCACTGCTGAATTACGATAACGTGGTGCGTGCCATGGGCATTATGCTGGATGATTACGGCTATGGCCTGTCGAAACGCCGCATCACGCTGAGTACCGCGGGCGTGGTTCCGATGCTGAAGCAGCTGCGCGAGGACTGTGATGTCAGCCTGGCCGTATCGCTGCATGCACCCGATGACCTGCTGCGCAATCAACTGGTGCCGTTGAACAAGAAGTATCCGATTCGGGAACTGCTGGATGCCTGCAAGGACTACGTGGGCGAGGGCCGGCGACGGGTGACCTTTGAATACGTCATGCTCGCCGGTATCAATGACAGCGACGCACATGCGCGCCAGCTGGTGCGCTGTCTTGAAGGTGTGCCGGCCAAGGTCAACCTGATTCCCTTTAACCCGTTTCCCGAGACGCGTTACCAGCGCAGTTCCAACAACCGCATCCAGCGTTTCTTCGAGATCCTCAACAGCGCCGGTGTCGTGACCATTACCCGCAAAACGCGTGGCGATGATATCGATGCGGCCTGCGGGCAGCTCGCCGGTGAATTCCGGGACCGTACCCGGCGCCGCGAGCGCGCGCAGAATATCAGCGGGATGACTAATCAATGAGTGTTATTAAAACTGTTGCCTGTGTATTTGTGCTGTCACTGCTGTCGGCCTGTGCGAGTTCGCCCGAGGTCAAAGAGGAGAAACACCAGGCCGATGTCGCTGCCAAGGCGAACACCCAGCTGGGTGTGGAATACCTGCGCGAGGGCAACTACGAGCAATCGAAGATCAAGCTGCAGAAGGCGCTCGAGCTGGAGCCGGATTATGCGCCGGCGCATGACGCGATCGCCTTCCTCTACCAGACGGTAGGTGAAGATAAACTCGCCGAGAAGCATTACAAGAAATCGCTGCGGATCGATCCGGACAATGCCATGGCGCGCAATAATTATGGCCAGTTCCTGTGCTTTCAGGAGCGTCACAAGGAAGCCACGATACAGTTCACCAAGGCAGCAGAAAATCCGTTTTATTCCACGCCGGCCGTACCGCTGACCAACGCCGGCCTGTGTGCGGCGCGCATACCGGATCTTGAGCTCGCCAGTGATTATTACCGCCAGGCCCTGCAAAGAAACCCGCGGTTTGCACCTGCGCTGCTGCAAATGGCGATCGTTCGCTACCAGCAGGGTAACTACCTTGGTGCGCGCGGTTATCTGGAGCGACTGCAGGAAGTTGCCGCGCACAGCCCCGAGAGCCTGTGGCTGGCGGTGCGCACCGAGTTTGCCCTGAGTGATCACGATGCCTGGGGCAAGTACGCCATCATTCTCAAGAATGATTTCCCTGATAGTCAGGAAACAGCATTATTGCTGGAGTGGGAGAATGAACGACGCTCGGGATACTGACGTCAGCAACAGCGCTGCAGGCGATGATCGTTCGTCGATAGGGCGTCGGCTGGCTGCAGCACGCAAGGAACGCGAACTGGATATTCGTGTGGTCGCGAGCGAATTGCATCTGGATGCGAGCACCATCGAAGCGCTGGAAGCGGATGACTTGGACGCTTTACCGGCAGCGATCTTCGTGAAGGGCTACCTGCGCAGTTATGCGCGGCTGGTGGATTTACCCGAGGAGGAGATTGTCAGCGCCTTTAACGCGCAGACGGGGGACCCTCCACCGCTGACGGTGGTCTCGATCAAGGGCAAGACACCCCTGTTCCAGTTACCCTCGGCGCGGCTGATTCGCAACATCATACTGGTGCTGCTGGCGGTTATCCTGCTGTGGCTGGCGTACCCGTTTGTCGAGCGACTCATCCAGTCGCGCGGCGAGGGTGATGTGCAGGGACCGGTGCCGGGACGTCTTGATTTGCCGCCTGCCGGTCCGGGAGCGATACAGTGAGCATGAAAATGATCCCGATGCCGTGCCGCAGGTGCGCCGTATATATGTAACCCCGCTTTTTTCTGTCGAACAATAACGCGTGTAAATAACATGGCCAAGAGCATACAGGCCGTTCGAGGTATGAACGACATTCTCCCGGGGGAGACCTCCCGCTGGCAGTATCTTGAAGATACACTGCGCGAAGTCGTGCATGCCTACGGCTACCAGGAGATTCGCCTGCCGGTGCTGGAAAAGACCGAGCTGTTCAAGCGCTCGATCGGTGAGGTGACCGATATCGTCGAGAAGGAGATGTACACCTTTGACGACCGCAACGGCGACAGCCTGAGCATGCGCCCGGAAGGCACGGCGAGTTGTGTGCGCGCCTGCATGCAGCACGGCCTGTTGCACAACCAGGTGCAGCGACTCTGGTATGCCGGCCCGATGTTTCGACACGAGCGACCGCAGAAGGGCCGTTACCGGCAGTTTCACCAGATCGGGATCGAGGCGTTCGGCATGGCCGGGCCTGATATCGATGCCGAGATCATCTTCATGTCGGCGCGCATGTGGCAACGCCTGGGTCTGCAGGGCGCCGTGTTGCAGATCAATTCGCTGGGCAGCGTGGCGGCACGTGCCGTTTATCGCACTGCACTGGTGGACTACCTGCGCGCCCACGGGGATGCTCTCGACGAAGACAGCCGGCGGCGGCTGGACAGTAACCCGCTGCGTATCCTCGACAGCAAGAACCCGGCCATGCAGGGACTGATCGAGGCGGCGCCAAGGCTGCCTGATTATCTCGATAATGAATCACGTGAGCACTTTGCACAGCTGTGTACCCTGCTGGACGCCGCGGGCCTGGAATACGAGATCAATCCGCGGCTGGTGCGCGGCCTGGATTACTACAGCAACACGGTATTCGAGTGGGTCACCGATCAGCTCGGTGCTCAGGGTACAATATGCGCCGGCGGCCGCTACGACGGCCTGGTCGAGTACCTCGGTGGTAAACCAACCCCGGCGTTTGGTTTCGCACTGGGCCTGGAACGTCTGCTGGCACTGCTTGAGGCGGGCAACATCGGGATACCGGTGCAACGGCCCCATGTCTACCTGGTGTTGTCCGGCCAGGCAGCGGTGCAGCGGGGCATGGTGTTTGCGGAACAATTGCGTGATGCCGTGCCCGGGCTGCAACTGCAAAGCAACTGTGGTGATGGCAGTTTCAAGAGCCAGTTCAAGCGGGCGGACAAGAGCGGTGCACAGCTTGCGCTGGTGATGGGTGATGACGAGGTTGCACAGGGCAATGTCATCCTCAAATCATTGCGCGATGAGTCCGGGCAGACGACGCTGGCACGGCAGGACGTTGCCGCACGACTGCAGGCGCTGCTTGAACAGACATGAATGCTACCGGCCGGGCGTGCCGGTATAGAACAGAAAATTGAAACGACATTGAATCGAGTGATCAGGAGTAACGATGGACCCTAATTTGACAGATGAAGAGCGTCTGGACCTCGTAAAAAAATGGTGGAAAGAGAACGGCGGCTCGATCATTACCGGCGTTGTCCTCGGCCTGGCCGTGTTGTTCGGTGGCAAGGCCTGGTTTGCATACCAGGATAACAAGGCCGAAGCGGCATCCGATATCTACACGGTCATGATGTCTGCGCTGGAGACCGGTAACACCCCGGCGGTGCGCGACAAGGCGGGTATGCTGTTATCCGACTATTCCGCTACACCGTATGCAACGCTCGCTGCGCTGACGCTGGCGCGGGTCAATATCGAGGGCGAAGAACTGTCCGCGGCCCAGTCGCACCTGCAGTGGGTGCTGGACAATAGCAAGTCGGACATCATGCGCGACATGGCGCGCTTGCGAATGGCTCGCGTGTTGCTTGCCATGGATAACCCTGATGCTGCACAGGCGATCCTTGATCAGGCGCCACCGCTGTCTTCCTTCGATGCCCTCTACAGCGAGATGCGCGGCGATATCGATTTCGCACGTGGCGACAAGCTGGCAGCCAACAAGGCCTACCAGTCCGCGCTGGCCGCCACCGATAATGCCTCGCCGGGACGTCACCTGCTGCAATTGAAGTATGACAGCACCCTGGTCGCCGCCAGTGCGGCAGGGGATGTCGAGTGAAACAGCTTGTTGTCACGCTGCTGCTGGCAGCATTGCTGAGCGGTTGCTCAACCATCTCGAAGTGGAGCAGCAGCATCCTCGGCGGTACCGATAACGCTGAACCACCGGCGGAATTGACAGAGATTGAAGACCCGCTGCGCCTCAAGACCCTTTGGAACAGGGACGTCGGCGTCGGCGTCGACAAGCAGTTCGTCAACCTGGTGCCGATCGTCGAGGACGGTCGCCTGTTCATCGCAGACCGCGAGGGCCGGGTGGTCGCGCTGGATGCCCTGACTGGTGAGGAACTCTGGGAAGTAGAGACCGATGCGCCGGTATCGAGCGGTCCCGGTGTGGGCAGCGGTGTGTTGCTGCTGGGAACCAGTGATGCCGAGGTCATCGCGCTGAGCGCTGATGACGGCAGCCAGCTGTGGACCTCCCAGGTCAGCAGCGAGGTGCTGGCTGTGCCGCAGGTCGATATCGACAAGGTGATTGTGCAATCCGCTGACGGCAACATCGTGGGCCTGACACTGGATGGCGGTGAACAACTCTGGATACATGACCGCTCGGTGCCGGTGCTGACCCTGCGTGGTACCAGCACGCCGGCCGTGGAGCAGGGACTGGTCGTGGCCGGCTTTGCGAACGGCAAGCTGGTCGGCCTGAGCGCCGAGAAGGGTTTTCCGGTCTGGGAGGTCAGTGTCGCGGTTCCCCAGGGGCGTTCCGAGATCGACCGCCTGGTGGACATCGACGGTGACCCGGTCATCGTCGGTGGCGTGGTCTACGTGGCAACCTACCAGGGAAACATCGCCGTCATCGAGGCCTCGACCGGTAACCAGGGCTGGCAGCGCGACATGTCGTCGCATGTCGGACTGGGTGTAGATTTCTCGCAGGTGTACGTGACGGACGATCAGAGTCATGTCTGGGCGCTGTCGCGATCGAGCGGTGCCTCCGAATGGAAGCTCGACAAGCTGGCCAACCGCAAACTGACGGCGCCGGAGCCGTTCGAGGATTATGTCGCCGTGGGTGATTTTGAGGGGTATGTACACCTGCTGTCGCGCTACGACGGCCGTATCGCGGGTCGCGTCCGGGTCGACAAGAAAGGTATTCAGGAACCGCCCCTGGCAAAGGACGGTGTCCTGTATGTGTACGGTAATTCAGGCGAGCTGTCGGCCTTTGCCTTGCCGGGCGAGGAATAACGCTCGCGCGCGGGCCGTTTAACCAGCTGCGCTGCCAGTCGCTGCACATCAACCAGGCGCGTATTGAAACATGTTACCGGTAATTGCACTTGTCGGCCGACCGAACGTTGGCAAATCCACCCTGTTTAACCGCATGACGCGCACGCGTGATGCGCTGGTGGCCGATGTGCCGGGGCTGACGCGTGACCGCAAGTACGGTGACGGCAAGGTGGGTGACCGGCCCTTCATCGTGATCGATACCGGCGGGCTGAGCGGCGAGGCCGATGACCTGGATGGCCTGATGGCGCAGCAGGCCTGGCAGGCTATCGAGGAGGCCGACCTGCTGTTCTTCCTGGTGGATGCACGCGACGGGTTGACGAGCGGTGACGAGACCATTGCCGCTGCCCTGCGACGTACCGGTAAGGCGGTACAACTGGTCGTCAACAAGACCGACGGCGTGGATGCCAACAGCGCCATGGCGGATTTCTACGCGCTGGGCATGGGTGAACCGCACGCGATTGCCGCGGCGCACGGTCGCGGTGTGGCGGCCTTGATGGACGCGGCGCTGGCGACCCTGCCGGTCGTGGCGGATACAGCGGAAGACCTGGCGGATGATGACAGTATCCGTGTCGCCGTCGTCGGCCGGCCCAACGTCGGCAAGTCAACGCTGATCAACCGCATCATGGGTGAACAGCGCGTGCTCGCCTTTGATCGCCCCGGGACCACGCGGGACAGTATCTTCATTCCCTTCAGGCGTGACGAGGTTGCCTATACCCTGATCGACACCGCGGGGGTGCGCCGCCGCGCGCGGGTGACAGAGGCAGTGGAGAAATTCAGTGTCATCAAGACACTGCAGGCCATTGATGCCGCGCATGTGGTGATCCTGGTGCTGGATGCGCACCAGGAAATCAGTGAGCAGGATGCCAGCCTTGCCGGTTATATTGCCGAAAAAGGGCGGGCGCTGATTGTCGCGGTCAACAAGTGGGACGGGCTGGATGCCCACCAGCAGAACCAGATCGGTGGCCAGCTGGAGCGCCGCCTGCCATTCCTGGGATTTGCGACGCTGCAGCATATATCGGCCCTGCACGGCACCGGTGTGGGCAACCTGTTCCCGCACATACAAAAGGCCTATGACTCGGCCATGCGCGAGCTGTCTACCCCCAAACTGACGGCGATCCTGGAGCACGCCGTGCAGGCCCATCAGCCGCCGCTGGTGCGCGGCCGGCGCATCAAGCTGCGCTATGCGCACCAGGGGGGGCGCAACCCGCCGCTGATTGTTATCCACGGCAACCAGACGGAGCGAGTGCCGGCCCCCTACAAGCGCTACCTGATGAATGCCTTCCGTGATGCCCTGAAACTCACCGGCACACCCATTCGGCTCGAGTTCAAGACCGGCGAGAATCCCTACAAGGGGCGGCGTAACAAGCTCACGGGTCGCCAGCAAAAGCGCAAGATACGCCTGATGCGGCACGTGAAGAAACGCTAGCCTGTCGGTCGAATAAATTCGACCCTACAAGAAACTGTCAACGTGTCCCTGCAGGGCCGAATTCATTCGGCCATTACAACAATGCCCGTGCAACCCCGGTGTGAGCAGTCCGGGAACCGGGTATGATCCGCCGTATGAGGTCGTGGTCGAGACGTCTGATCGAGCTACTGGTGCTGGTGCAGCTGCTACCGCTTTGTCAGCCTGTGTACTCTGCTGAAGCGGTCACCACGGCTGAAGACCCCGCGCGCCAGGTACACTGGGCCATGGGGGCCGTCTTCGGTACCGGCTGGTACCGGGTGGACAATAACCGCAACGTGTACATCCTGCGGGTGCCGCCCAGCCAGACCCTGCGCGAGTCATCCATCAACGCGAACGGCGAGCGCACACTGGGGATAGAGATCCAGTATCCCGTATCGTTCGGCGTGCACAATCTTGATGCGCTCGATGACTTTCTTGATTTCGACAATTACGCCACGGTGAGTTTCACGCCGGGCGTCCAGGTCGAGATTCCCGTAACGGAGAAGTGGTACCTTCGACCCTATGCCAATCTTGGCTGGGGTACCGAGACAAAATCTTCAGACTCGGCGTGGATCTTTTACGGCGGTATCAAGAGCCGCTACCGGCTGGGCGGTGACCAGGTAGACTGGTCATTGCTGAATGCGATCAACTATGCAGGCTACAACCCGGACGTCGGCAGTCGTGGCAAGTATGGCAGCTTCATGACCGGCCTGGAGTTCGACCATCCCCTGAAGGGCCTCAGCCTTGGGGGCGAAGAACTCTGGCTGAACTGGCACGTGACCTACAATTACATGTTCGACGAGCTCAACTTTTACGTGGAAGACAGCCAGGTCGAGTCAGTTCGTGACCAGTGGGAGCTGGGCCTGGCGCTCGGCAAGGGCAGCAAGAAGATGAAGTTCTGGTTCCTTAGATTCGAACATGTGGGCCTGTCTTTCAAGACAAGTTCAAACGGTGTCTACCAGGCGATATCCGTCAACATGCGCTCGCCGTTTACGATGTAGGGCAGTGAATGGCGGCTGCTGTTTACTCCATCAACCCTTGCCGGTGTCATACTGCCGGAGTTGACTGTGTAACAAGTATAAATAGATGTCATTCCCGCGCAGGCGGGAATCCAGTCTCAAACAATGCGGCAGGTATTCTGGATTCCCGCCTGCGCGGGAATGACGGTTGTAGATGTATTAGTGTAGTTCCAGGTCGGGATAACGTGGCAGAAGTGAGCCGGGTGGTTGCTACAGCTGGCTCTCCGGTGCAATCTTCATGAACCAGGCCTTGAAGCGCAGCCACCGGGATGTCAGCGGCTCGTGGGTCTCGACCACGTCCTCACCATCGATGCGGCCGTGCCACTCGAGTTGTCCCTTGTCGTTCAACTTCACGCGATAGGCAATGGCCGCGAGCTTGTCATCGGCGTTGTCCGTAAAGCCGCTGACGATCTCCGCGGAATCGATCAGCAGCCCCATCTCGGCATTGATCTGGATAGAGCGGGGGTCAAGGTTCAGAGAGCCGACAAACAGGTAGCGGCGGTCAATCAGGATCGCCTTGGTGTGCAGTGTCATGGACTCCACACCATCCTCTGCGTTCTGATACTCGGCAGCCGCATTGGCGCGCGCTTCATACAGCTCGACACCGGCCCTGATGACGTCCTTGCGGTAACGGGCGTAGCCGCCATGCACCGGGACGTGGTTGTTTGAGGCCAGCGAGTTGGTGAGGATGATTACCCGGATGCCCTTGTCCACGAGTTGCTGTACCAGTTCAACGCCACCCTTGCCAGGGACATAATAGGGCGAGATAAAGATGATCTCGCTCCTGGCGCTGAGCAGCACGTCCAGCAGGTCCGTGGCAAGCTGCATGTGCTCCTCGCTGATGTCGTTGATCAGCTTGTCGGGGCTGTCCGAGAGGACCACGGCGTAGGCGGGAAACAGGGGCTCGCGGTTGGCAATCAGGTCCTGCAGCAGCTGGCTCTCGAGTGCGCGCCCGTAGACCGCGTCATAGGCACCATCAAATTCCTCGGCAATCTCGGTGCGCACGGTCTCCAGGTCTTCATTGTTCTTGTTGTCTGCTACCTGTTCCATGGGTACGGCGCGGGAATGGTTCCAGTACTCGTCGAACGATTGCGAGATCTCGGCGGCAACCGGGCCCATTGCCAGTACATCGAAATCCACGAACACGGAGCCTGTCTTCAGCTGAAAATACTCGTCGGCGATATTGCGGCCGCCGACGATGCTGATCTGGTTGTCAACGGTAAACGACTTGTTGTGCATGCGCCGGTTGGCGCGTCTGAAGTCGCCAACGAAATTGAGGTGGGAGGAGAGGCCGCGGCGCGACACGGGGTTGAACAGCCGCACCTCGATATTCGGGTGCTGGTTCAGCAGCAGCAGGCTGCGATCGGCCGAGGTCGTAAAGATGTCATCCAGCAGGAAACGCACCCGGACACCGCGGTCCGCCGCCTTCAGTAGTGCATTCATCATCACCAGGCCCGCCATATCGTCCTTCATCAGGAAGTACTGCAGGTCAATAGTCCGCTCTGCTACCTCAGCCAGTCGCAACCTTGCGCCCAGGGCATCCATGCCCTGTGACAGCGGGTAGATGCCGGAGAGTCCCTCGTGTTGTTCGGACCACTCGAGTACATTTTTGCCAAGACGGGTATCCGCTGTATCAGTGATGGCTTCACTGTGTGTCTTCGGCTGGTCAAAGGCTACGGTTGCGCAACCGCTGAACACGGCGCTGGACAGGAGCAGGATAACGATCCTGCAGATTCGGCAGTGAACGATACTCAATTCATGAAGCATGGCGTGTCAGTCACCCCGTGATCGTCCGTGATGTGTTTCTGTGGCTTGCTGCCTATCATAGCACCGACCCTCGGCGAAACCGGATTGCTAAACGCGCACGCTGCCGGCGGCAAGGCGGGTCGGGACAACCCTGCCGCGGCCTAGCCTTCCCGGGCGTCGTGTGTCTGCGCGGGCTGTGATCGCTGGCGGCGCTTGTATTCCTGCTTGGCCGCCTGGTTGCTGATGCGTGTATTCCTGGCATCATCACCCATGTGGGCCTGTCCGCGGGCGCGCGCCAGGTCGATCTGTTTTTGCCGTTCCATGAAGCGCGCCTTTTGTGTGTCGCTCAGCTTGTCGTGGCAGTGCGGACAGCTGACGCCCTGCTGGAAGCGGTCGCTGGTCTTTTCCTCTTCGGTGATTGGCATGCGGCAGGCGTTGCACTGATCGTAGCGACCCCGTTCAAGCCGGTGATTGACCGTGACGCGTTCGTCAAACACGAAACATTCACCCTGCCAGTGCGATGCTTCTTCAGGTGTGTCCTCGAGGTACTTGAGGATGCCGCCCTTGAGGTGATACACCTCGTCGAATCCCAGTGTCTTCATGTAGGCCGTGGATTTCTCGCAGCGGATTCCGCCGGTGCAGAACATGGCAACCTTGCGGTGTTTGCCGGCATCGAGGTGCTCCTGCACATAGCGGGGAAATTCACGGAAGCTCGTGGTGCACGGGTTGACGGCATTGCGGAAGGTGCCGACGCGGTATTCATAGTCGTTGCGTGTGTCGACCAGCAGCACATCGGGGTCCTCGAGCAACTCGTTCCACTGCCTGGCATCCAGGTAGGTGCCGACTGTCTGCAGGGGATCGATGCCGGACACGCCCATGGTGACGATTTCCTTCTTGATCTTGACCTTGCAACGTTTGAACGGTGCCTTGTGCGTATACGACTCCTTGGTGTCCAGGTCGGCCAGTGGCGGGTGCTGTCGCAGCCATTCAAGCAGGCTGTCGATGCCGGCACGGGATGCGGCCACGGTGCCGTTGATGCCCTCGCTGGCGAGGATCAGCGTGCCGCGGACCTGGTTGTCCAGCATGACCTGTCGCAGCGGCTCCTGCAGTGCGCGATGGTTATCGAGACCGGTGAATTTATAGAGGGCGCAAACGACATACTGTGACATGGGATGGTACTCGGCGGCACAGCCGCGGTAGTGATGGAATCCAGCATTATAAGGTAAATCAGCAAAGGGCTGAATAAGC
>Ga0316201_10000500_pt1 | contig 22486 bp, 15 predicted proteins | sample CS6wburrow_MG_FD_204516 | JGI IMG/M metagenome (GOLD analysis project Ga0316201, IMG submission 204516) | Coastal sediment microbial communities from Delaware Bay, Delaware, United States - CS-6 worm burrow | ecosystem: Environmental > Aquatic > Marine > Coastal > Sediment | place: USA... | reverse complement strand
GCAGTTGACGGCGGACTCGAGAGCCTCGCTCGTCAGGTAAGTAGAGGTTCCGGAAAAACGTCGAAAATCGTCAGCCATGGCGCCGAAACCTATCATGGTCCTGCAGATTGGCGACCGGGAGGGGGGTGACAGGGCGACGCTGCAGGGGTGCAGGGGGGGCACTGCCAGCGTCAGCGTCAGCGTCAGTGCCAGTGCCAGTGCCAGCGTCAGCGTCAGCGTCAGCGTGAGTGTCTGGTCACACCGCCCGCCCGCCCCCACCCGTAATCCTCCCTGCCGCGGCCTGCGCTTCGCTTGGCCTTGGCGGCGCTTTGCGCCGGGCTTCGCCTTCGGCTCGCGCTGCCGCGGGTGTGTTGGGGGCCGCGTTCATGGGCGAGAACGCGTCAGAAAGTACCCACATTACGACCAGTTAACTAGCCGTCATGGGGGCTTGCCACCCTCCTTGACAGCCCCTGGAGCACAACGAATAGTAGCGCGTTCTTGTGGCCTGGGAGGGTCACTCGGCTGGCACTCAGCGCCCTGAATTCAATGTCTACCTTCGTCCTACAGATCCCGGACCTCGACGAGGCCGGGAAGGATTGGAACTTTGCCATCGGCACGGATTGGCTCGCGTCCGCACTTGCCGACACTGAGCTGAATGCAGGGGCCGAGGACGGGCGGCTTGCCGTGCATGCGCAACGCACTGGCCAGGATGTGCTGGTGCAGGCGCATCTAGAGGCGGAGCTTGCAACTACTTGCTCGCGTTGCCTGGCCGACGTTCCACTCACGCTCGACCTTGCGCTCACCGCGCTGTTCAGCCCGGAGCACATGCGCCCGAAGGGTGGCGATGAGATCGACGTTCAGTTGGACGAAGTCAATCGAGACTACTACAGCGGGGCCGAGGTCGTCTTGGACCCCATGGTGCGCGAGTACTTGCTGCTCGAAGTGCCGATGAAACCACTCTGTTCCGAAACTTGCGAGGGAATCGCAATTCCGGAGCACCTTAGGCCTCCCAACGAGGTCTTTGGGGACGCGGCGCCCGATTCACGCTTCGCCCCATTACTCAAAATCAAAGAAGCACTTACGAAGAACGAGGAGTGATCCCGTGGCAGTACCGAAACGCAGAACAAGCCCCATGAAGCGCGACCAGCGACGCGCCAATCACGACAAAGTCACCGCCCCAAACGTGAGTGCATGCCCGAACTGCGGTGATGTGATGCTTCCGCACCGGGCCTGCCCAGCTTGCGGCTTCTACAAAGGCCGTCAGGTGATCAAGGGCAAAGTGGAAGAGCTCGAGTAGCGCGTGTTCAATCTGGCCGGGAAAATCGCCATCGTGACGGGGGGGTCACGAGGCATCGGCCGCGCTACCTGCGTTGCGCTAGCGCAGGCCGGCGCTCACGTGCTCGTCAACTACCGCTCCAACGTAGAGGCCGCCCATGAAACCTTGCGTCTGATCGAAGAGGCGGGCGGGCAAGCGGAGCTCATCGGCTTCGACGTTGCTGACCCGGATTCAGTAGACCGCAGTATCAAAGACGCAGTCGCACGGCACGAGTGCATCGACATTCTCGTCAACAACGCGGGAATCTCGATCGATCAGTTGTTGTTGAGAGTGTCTGTGAAGGACCTCGAGATGACCTGGGCGACCAACGTGAACGGAGCGCTGTTCTGCGCGAAAGCCTGCATTCGTCCAATGATGAAGAAGCGCTGGGGGCGCATCATCAATCTTTCGAGCGTGGTGGCGGAGTCCGGCAATGCTGGCCAGGCGGTCTATTCCTCGTCCAAGGCTGCGCTTTTGGGCCTAACGCGCTCGCTGGCTCGCGAGTATGCCTCTCGGGGGATTACTGTGAATGCGGTTTCCCCGGGGTTCATCGAGACCGATATGACTGCAGATCTGGCGGATTCGGCCAAGCAGGGCATCGTCGAACAGACGCCGCTAGGGCGAATTGGGCGCCCCGAAGAGGTCGCGGCTGCAGTTGTGTTTTTAGCAAGCGAAGAAGCAAGCTATATCACCGGGCAAGTAATCCGGGTCAACGGAGGCATGCACGTCTGAGGCGTGTGTGACGGAGGAAGCACATGGACATCGCCGAGAAGGTCAAAGAAATCGTGTCGGACAAGCTCGACGTCGACGGGGCCGACATTCAGGAAGAGCAAGACTTCATCGAAGATCTCAAGGCTGACTCGCTCGCGATTGTCGAGGTCGTCTTGGCGCTCGAGGAGCAGTTCGAGATCGAGATCCCGGACGAGGATACAGAAAAGATCAAGACCGTTCGCGACGCGATCGAATACATCAAGGCGCACAAGGGCTGAGAGTCCACTGCGCGTCCGTCACCGGGCGAGTCGATGCGGCGAGTAGTCATCACAGGCGTGGGCACCGTGAGCCCATGCGGCGCGGATGTCGCGACCACTTGGAAAAACGTTTCCGAGGGGCGGAGCGGCATCGCGCGCATCGAAGGTTTTGATCCCAGTGACTTTGCTTCGCAGATCGCGGGCGAGTGCACCGACTTCGAACCGCTTCAGTACATGCCCAAGCGGCGCCTGCGCGAAGCCGCCCGGTTCATCCAGCTCGCCATCGCGGCGAGCGCTCAGGCGATCAAGAGCTCGGGCTTCGAACCGAGCGACGAAGAGAAGGAGCGGGTAGGCACCTTCATCGGCGTCGGTTTCTGTGGCCTCGAAGTGTTCGAGGACACCTGCAAAACGCTACTCGACAAGGGACCGCGCCGAGTCTCGCCCTATTTCATTCCTTCGGTCATCGCCAACCTCGCCCCCGGACAGGTCACGCTAGACTGGGGGTTCAAGGGCCCGAGCTACACCCACACGAGCGCCTGTGCATCGGGCGCGCACGCGATCGGCGACGCGTTTCGCTGGATTCAGCGGGGCGAGATTGACGCCGCGATTGCCGGAGGGGCCGAGGCTGCGGTCACTCCGGTCGGCGTTGCAGGGTTTACCTCGATGCGGGCCTTGTCACGTCGCAACGACGAGCCGGAGCTGGCGAGCCGTCCGTTCGACACGGACCGGGACGGTTTCGTCATTGCGGAGGGTGCAGGCGTGCTGGTGCTCGAAGAGCGAGAGGCTGCCATGGCGCGCGGCGCCGAGATCATCGCCGAAATCGTCGGCTACGGGGCCAGCTCGGACGCACACCACATGGTGCAGCCCGCACCGGAGGCCGAAGGCGCGCAACGCGCGATGAAGCTTGCCCTGACCGACGCTGAGCTGAACCCCTCTGACATCGACTACATTAATGCGCACGGCACCTCTACACCGCAGGGCGACCTGGGCGAGCTTCAAGCGATTCAGAAGGTCTTCGGTGCTCACGCGACCGATGGGCTCGCCGTTTCCAGCACCAAGAGCATGAGCGGGCACTTGCTAGGTGCCGCAGGTGGCCTCGAGCCGGTTCTCTGCGCGCTCGCGATGCGCGACGGCCTTCTGCCGCCCACGATCAACTTGGACAGGCCCGATCCGGCTGCGGAGGGAATGAACCTGGTCCCCAAGGCGGCGCAGGAGCGACCGATTCGCGCCCTGATGAACAACTCGTTCGGCTTCGGCGGAACCAATTGCGCGCTCGTGCTAAAGGCTCCGTAGCCATGCCAAAAACCCTCATCGTCGGTTCGGATCACGCGGGTATCGATCTCAAACGCGAGCTCTCGGGCGTTGCCGCGGAGCTTGGTTACGAGCTGGTCGACCTCGGGACGCACAGCAGCGATTCCACCGACTACCCGGACTGGGCGCACCTGGTGGCAGACGCGGTCGCGCGCGGGGAGGGGCTCGGGCTTCTGGTCTGCGGGACCGGGATCGGGATGTCGATTGCTGCCAACCGTCACGCTGGCGTGCGGGCCGCCCTCTGCGGTGACGTATTCAGTGCATCGATGAGTCGACAACACAACGACGCGAACGTACTCTGCATCGGCGCCCGGGTCGTGGGCGGAGGATTGGCCGCCGAGATCCTCAAAGCGTTCCTGAGCGCCAGCTTCGAGGGGGGGCGCCACGAGCGCCGCGTCAAGAAGATTGAACCTTCCGCATGAAGGTCGAGCAGGACGAACGCTTTCGCCAAGAGCGAGAGCGCTTCCAGCTCAAGTGGAACTGCGAGGACTGCGTCTTGTTCGACCCCGAGCGGGGCTGTGCGCATGGTTTTCCGACGCACCGGCACCGAAAGTCGCGATACGACGATTCAAGCGCCGCACTGCTGTTCTGCAAAGATTTCGATTTGACCTAGGCGCGCTGAAGCCTGGCCATGCCGGCAAAGAGTGCCAGCACGTCCGCGGGCTCGCGGTCTCCGTTGAAGTCGCGGTAGAGGGTGTGCACGTTGACGTAGCTGCGCTCAGCGTCGAGCCAGCCTTTGAACTCGTCCAAGGTGATGTCGCGGACCGCTTCTTCGACGCTCATGCCGGCGTCGTAGCGGCGACGGGCCTCTGTAGTCAGCAGCTCGAGATAGTGCAGCATGGCTGCGATACCCGACTTGCTCGTGAGCGGGCCGTGACCGGGTACGACGGTTTCGATGTCCCAATCGAGCAAGCGCCGAAGCGCCGCGATCCAATTGGATACCGGACCTTCCCAGATGACCGGGTGAGATTCGTTGAATAGGATGTCTCCGGTGAACAAGGTCTTGTCGCCCGGGACCCAAACTACTGCGTCTCCTCGCGTGTGCGCCGGGCCCACCTCGATGAGAATGACCTTCTTGTCGCCGACCTGTAGCTCCAGCTCGCCTTCGAAAATGCGGCTCGGCAATGTCAGCTCGACGCCCGCGAAATCGAAGTGACCCAGGCTCGGGAGGGCGAGCGGCCCAGCTTCAGCGAGAAGGGCGACCCGATCAATGCCCACGGCGTTGAGCGCCTTGCCGATTAGTCGGCCGCCTACGCCGAGGGCGCCGACAATGGCAGCCGCGCGCAGCAAGAGCTGATTGCGGCCCGGCGGCCCCTCTCGAAGGTCTTCGAGGCATCCCCGCGTGCCGATGATCTCGGCGTCGGCGACGAGCGCGTTGCCATAGCAATGGTCACCGTTGCCATGCGTATTGACCACGGTGCCGATCCGAGCCGCAGCTGGGGTCGCGCGACGCATCGACGCGAGCATCTCGGCAGTGAGCTTTTGGTCGAAAAGCGTGTCGACCAGCAAGCTCTGGCCCCCATCGGTGATCAGACCCGCATTGCTCCAGCCCCAGGACCCGGGAAGCTGGGTGTACGCGTAGATCCCATTTCCGACCTCGTGCAGCTCCTTGTGGACTGAAGCGACCATCTGCTTCTTATCGTCGATGTGTGCTCAATTGAGAAGCCTCGAAGAGCCCGATTGTTGGAGATTCGCGCATTGGCGGCCTAGGATTTTGGCATGGAATCGTTCGGCCTGCATGGTTCGTCGCGCCTGAGTGCCGTCTTGCTTTGCGTGGCTGCGTGCCAAGGGACAGGCACTTGCAATGGTGATGAGCCAGAACAGGCAAGCACCATCGATGCGCCGAGGCCCCGCCGCGATGTTGGAGACGGCATCTATGAGGTCATCCCGCGCGGCCCCTTCGTTCTGGACGAGGCGCTTGGGTCCAAGGCGTCTGAGCCTCCAAAGGCGCGCGCCAGTGCACCGACGGTAATCCTCGCAGTCCTCGACACTGTGCGCGCGGACCATGCGTCACTATGTGGGTACCCGCGCAAGACGACTCCCTACCTCGAGTCGCTCAAGGCGCGGGGAGCGGTACACAGCTGCCGCGCGTACACCCCGGGGGACTGGAGCCTGCCTACGCACGCAAGCTATTTCACCGGCGTATCGGTTGCGCGTCACGGCGCCCACTACGCGCACGACGCCAAAGACGAGAAAGGGAAGCGGGTGCGTTCCCTGTACGTCTACCCGCTGCGCGAAGACGTCCGTACCTTGGCCGAGGAGATGCAAGAGCGCGGCTACCAGACCGTGCTCGTGAGCGACAACGGACTCCTCGGTGAGGCGGGTTTGGAGCGCGGGTTCTCCGTGGTTGCGACACGCCCGAGGAAACACGACCCACGCGCCGATTGGGTTCCGCCCACACTCGAGCGCCTGCTCGCCGAACGCGTCGACCCCACGAAGCCTTTGTTCCTGGTGCTCAACTTCATCCAGGCTCACGATCCCTGGATCGCACCCGACCCTGACCTGGGTTGGGATCTGCTCGAGCCGCAGATGCTGCCTGCCGAGTTCAAGACGGGGCTCACCCTCTTCCTGAAGAACAAGCTCGGGCCGCAGGACGAGGACGTGGTGCACCGCCAACTCACCGACCTCTATGACTACGGCGTCCATCGGGAGGACCGGGGTTTGCGGCACTCTTTGGAAACGCTCGAACGCGCTGGCTGGCTGCAGTCCGGCTATCGGATCGGGATTACCGCGGACCACGGCGAGATGCTCATGGAGCACCGGATGTGGCGGCACCTGTTCGTGTACGAGGAGAACACGCGCGTACCGTTCCTGTACTGGAGCGACGGGGCTCAGCCCGAGCTCCCCGAGCCGTTTCCCGCGATCGCGATTCACTCCTTGCTGCGCGACGGCCGGCTCCCCGAACCCATGCCCACGGTCGAATCGGTGGCGATCCCGAATCCCGACGGAGGGCCTCGAAAGGGACCGGCCTCGAAGCCGGCTGCCGCCATGTGGTTCGGAAACGAGAAGCTCTTGTGGATCGGAGGTGAGCTGATGCACATCGACCTCGTCGAGGATCCGGACGAGCTAGCGCCGAAGCCGCTAGGCGACCATCCCAGACGCGCAGAGATGGAGGCCCTCGTCGCGGCGATCGAGTCGGGAAAGAACCGACAAGAAGACGTCGACCCTGCCGTCGTCGAGCAACTCCGGGCGCTCGGCTACGTCGAGTAGCGGTCCCTGCGGCTCAGGCCTCGAAGAAGCACTTCATCAAGTCGATCATTTTCGGGACGTCGGATGTGGCCGCGACCTCGCGGCACGAGTGCATGGAGAGCATCGGGTTACCAGCGTCCACCGTGCGAATGCCGAGCTCCGCGGCGGTGATCGGGCCGATTGTACTCCCGCATCCCAGGTCCGAGCGAACGACGAAACGCTGTGTCGTTACGTTGGCATCGCTCGCCCAGCGCTCGAAGCTCGCCCAGCTTTCGCCGTCGGTCGCGTAAGACTGATTGACGTTGAGCTTGACGACCGGGCCGCCGCCGAGGACCGGCTGGTGCTTGGGCTCGTGCATATCGGCGTGGTTCGGGTGAATCGCGTGGGCCATGTCGGCCGAGATCAAGAACGACTTGGCGACGGCGCGGTGGAAATCCTCGATCGAGTCGCCCGACAGGCGCTGCAAACAGCTTCGCAAGAAGTCCGAAGCGGCTCCCTGTGCGCTGCGGCTCCCGACCTCCTCGTGATCGTACAAGACGATGCCCCGGCTGATTTTGGTATTGCTTTTGGCGGCGAGCAGAGCGCTCAGTCCCGCGTGACAGCTTGCGAGGTTGTCGATTCGGGCTGCGTGGATGAACTCCCGACTCATGCCGCTACGCGTGGCCGGCTGCAGGTCGTACGCCATCAAATCCCAGGCGATCACATCGTCGCGCTTGACGTCGCCTAGCTCGTCGGCGAGCGTGCCGCGTAGGTCGATTTCGCCAAGCTCGTTCAAGGAGAGGATCGGCGCCATGTGTGTTTGCGCATTGAGTTTGAGACCTTCGGTGTTCACCGTGCGGTTCAGATGAATTGCGAGTGACGGCACCCGGAGCAGCGCGCGCTTGAAGTCGACGAGCCTCGAACCGCCATCTGCGAGCGACACCCGCCCGGCGAGCGACAGGTCGCGGTCGAGCCAGGTGTGCAACAAGACTCCGCCGTAGGGCTCGACGCCGAGCTGCCCGTACCCGGCCTGCTCGAGCTCGGGGTTTGGCTTGACCCGGAGATTTGGTGAGTCGGTGTGCGCTCCAACCAGGTGAAAGCCCGCTTCCTTTGGCGGCGCGGTTCCGATTTGAAACGCAGCGACCGAACCGCCACCGCGAACGACGTAGACTTTGTCTCCCGCGTCGACTTTCCAGACATCGGCTTCTTCGAGTCGGCGATAGCCCTGCGCCCGCAGGCGCACAACGGTTTCGGCGACTGCGTGGAACGGTGTGGGGGAGCTATTGATGTATTCGAGGAGATCCTGAGCTGGCACTGGGTTCCTTTACCTTGCAAGCGAGCGAACGCCGGCGCGATGCACCTTGCCAGGCAGCTCGCGACCCACGATGGCCTCGGCGACCTGGCCGGCTTGCCAGAGCTTCTCGAGGTCGATTCCCGTTTCGATTCCCATCCCGTCGAGGGTGTACACCAGATCTTCGGTTGCGAGGTTGCCGGCCGCACCGGGCGCATACGGGCAGCCCCCGAGCCCGGCTACCGAGGCGTCGAAGGTGGTGATGCCAGCCTGCAAGCCGACCAAGACGTTGGCGAGCGCAGTTCCTCGCGTGTCGTGCAGATGAAGGGCGATCTGCTCGAGCGGCAGCTCTGCCATGAACAGCTCCAGAATTCTTTCCGTCTGAACCGGCGTGCCGACTCCGATCGTGTCGCCGAGCGACACCTGATAGCAGCCCGCGCCGAGCAGGCGCTTGGCCAGCTCCAGGCCGCGCTTTGGGTCGACAGCGCCTTCGTAGGGGCAACCCCACATCGTGGAGACGTACGCGCGAACCTTCAGGCCGGCCAGCACGGCAGGCCCGATGACCGGTTCGAATGCCTCGAGCGTCTGGTCGATCGTCTTGTTGACGTTCTTGCCGTTGTGGGTCTCGCTCGCGCTCACGAAGACGGCGATCTCGTCGATTTTCGCAGCCAGCGCGCGATCGAGGCCGCGGGCGTTGGGGCAGAGGCCGGCGTAGGTGACGCCCGGCCGACGCTCGATCATCCGGCAGACTTCGTCCGCGTCGGCCATTTGGGGGACCCACTTCGGTGCGACGAAGCTCCCTACCTCGAGCCGGGTGATACCGGCATCGACGAGCGCTTCGATCAGCCTGACTTTCGCGTGGGTCGCGACCTGGGCGCTCTCGTTCTGCAGACCGTCCCTTGGGGACACCTCGTAGACCGATACACGGCTCGGAAGCTTTGGAGATGAGGTCATATCCCTCCTCTACAGCGCCTCGGGCCTCCTGAAAAGCCGCTGAGGGTCTTGCAGGCGCCTAGCCCTCGCGGCGGAATTGGTAGATACTCCGCCCGCCATGGCCATGTTGACCGCCTTGATGCTCGCTACGCCCCTATTCGGAATGTCCCTGCACGTCGATGCGGCGATGCTCGAGGCCTCGGCAGCCGCGATAGAGCCGAGCGTGGTCCTCGCTATGGAGGTCTCGACAGATCTAAAGGAACCCGGCGAGCCGAGCACGGCCGATCTCATTCGCAAGCGCAACAAGATCAAGAAGGTCCACAAGTGGTTCGGCATTGCCAGCTGGTCGCTGATGACCTTGTCAGTCGCGTCGGGCTTCATTCAGTTCCACAACCAGTACGGCTGGTGGAAGAGCCAGTCGACGAATCCCTGCGTCCAAGGGAACGCGATCTTCACGCAAAAGGCGTGCAGTGGGGTGCCCACGGCTCACGCCACCTTGATCGCGCTCACCTCGGCCACCTACTTCACGACTTTTGGGCTCTCGTTTGCCATGCCCGATCCGCTCAAGGTCAGCGAAGGCAACAGCGATTTCGCGAGAAAGCTTCGCACCCACAAAGTGCTCCGCTGGGTGACGTTCGCGGGCATGATCGCCCAGCTCGGGCTCGGGGTGGTTTCTGCGAATTCCGAGCGCTTCGGCCTCGATCGGGCGAACGACTACAAGGCCCTCCGCGGGATCGCGACCGCTCACATGGCGGTCAGCCTCGTGACCTACGGCGCGATGACCTGGGCCGGCGCGATCATGATCTTCTGAGATCGATCTCACCAAGCTCTGCTTTTCCCCGAATTTCTTGGAATTCGGGGCTTGCCCATTCAATCGTCGCGCCGCTAACATTCAAGGTACCTGCGCTGTGGGGACCTTAGGTCGCAGGATCCTTTTGCTTTTGGGGGTTTCATGAGATCACCGAAGGGTGCAAAAATCCTTCCGAATCCGCTCGCTGGGGGGCAGATGTCTGAGCTGACGTTAGCCAAGTACCTGGGCCTCTTGTTGGAGGACCCGTACGACACCGAGCTCATCGACGGTCTGCGCGAGTTCTTGAAGAGCCCGCAGCCTGCCAATGACGGCCAAGACCCACTTCGATTGCTCGAGGCCGCGCGTGGCGGACACGAGCGTCGCGGCGAGTTCCTGGCGGCGTCGTGGTTGATGGAGCTCGAAACCGAGCTGGTCGACGACGACCCCGATTTCCAGAAGGTCCTGGTCAAAGAGCTCGGCAGGGTTCGTCGCGATGAGTTGATGGATGACCGGGGCGCTCTGGTCGCATATCAGAAGCTCGGCGGTCTCGAATCGGATGATCCCGAGGTCGCACAGGCGGTCGATCAGATTCAGCAGGTCGAAGAGAAGTGGGCCGAGATTGCGCGCCGCTTCATCGAGGAGGCACGCGATGCGGCCGACCCCCGGCTCAAAACTTCGCTGCTCACACGCGCTGCGTCCCTCATGTGGCAATACGGTGGCGAATCCACGGCCGAGGAGGCCGACGCGATCTTCGACGAAGCCTTGGCTGCCGATCCGTCGCACATGTGCACCGCTCGGCAGTATGCGCTGAGCCTTCGCGCTCGCGGCCGATGGGACGACGTGGTGTCCGTGTTCGTTCGTGCCGCGACGGCGGCGCGCACCCGAGAGGAGAAGGCCAGCGCCTGGTTGCAAGCCGCGCGTGTGCTGCGGCGTCCGCTCGACGATTCGGAGCGTGCGGCCGAGGCCTATCTCAAGGTCTTGAAGTTCTCCCCAACGGACGAAGAAGCGCTCGGCGCGCTCGTCGATCACTACACCCAGCTCGAGGCCTGGGACGAGCTCGCGGAGATGTACGAGAGCGCGCTTCGCTCCCGCCAACAGCTCGAGGCCGAGAAGGGCATGCTGCTCCAGTTGGCGATGGTCCATTGGCGCTATCGCGATGACCCGGAGTCCGCCGAGCCATTCTTTGCACGGCTCCGCAAGATCGACGCGGCCCACCCCGGCATGCTGGACTTCTATCGCGCCACGATCGGCGCCGAGGACACGGACGGTCGCTTCCTGACGATCCTGGGTGACGCGCTGCGCACTACGAGCGATCAGAAACAGCAGCTCGCCTTGGCGCGGGAGCTCGGTCATCGGGCGCAGTCAGCCGACCGCCCAGAGCGCGCCTTGGAAGCCTGGAAGCTCGTGGAACGCCTGGCACCCGGAGATGTCGATGCCCGCGCTGCGCTTCAGCAGCTCTACCAGCACAGCGGCAAGTGGAACGCCTTGTCGGAGTCGATTCGCGGGGAGGTGGACGCGCTGTCAGCCGACGCGAAGGAAGAGAAGCTTCGCCTGCTTCGCGATCTGATCCCAATCTATCGCGACGCGCTTCAACTCGATTCAATGCTGATTCAAGTCTACGGCGAGATCCTCTCGCTCTCCCCGTATGACGCCGAGGCATTGAGCTCTCTCGGGGAGCTTTACGAGAGCGGTGGGCGATGGAACGAGCTCATCCAGATTCTCGATCGCCAGGCCGAAGTTGCCCAGGACGATGAAGTGAAGGTCGCGTTCTATTTGCGCATCGCCGGCCTCTGGCTCGAGCGCTTTGGGAACCTGAAACAAGCGACACAACCCCTCGAACGGATTCTCCGGCTGGACCCTGCTCACGACGACGCGATCGCGCAGCTCAAGGACATCTACACGAAGAAGCGCAACTGGGAAGCCCTGCTCGGCATCCTGAGTCGGGAGGCTGAGCTTGCGGACGATCCCGTTGCGTGTATCGACAAGAAGATCGAAATGGCTCAGCTCTGCACCGAGCGGCTTCACCAGAACGCCCCTGCGATCGTTCTCTGGAAAGAAATTCTCGCCGAGGCGAAGGACCCAGCTCAGGCGCTCGATGCGCTCGAGAAGCTGGCCGAACGCGAGAAGGATTGGGAGACCCTAGCTACGGTTCTGCAGAGCCGCGCAGAGGCGGCGCAGAGCGACTCCGAACAGCTCGAGCAGCTTCATCGACTTGGAGTCCTGTTCATGGAGCGGCTCGATCGCCCGGCGGAAGCCATCGCGGTTTGGGAGCGCCTGCTCGCGCTCGATCCGGACAACAGCCGTGTCCGTCGAATGCTCAAGGATGCGTACCTCAGCCAGGGTGATTGGGAATCTCTGGAAGCGCTCTACGAAGAGGCCGACGACTGGGCGGGCTTCGCCGAGGTGGTCGGGCAGACGGCAGAGCGAACCGAAGACCCCGAATCGATTGTGACGCTGAGCCTTCGCGCTGCCGAGTTGTACGGTAGTCGCTTGGGAGACCCGCATCGGGCAACACGCTACTACGAACGAGCGCTCGCGACCGATTCGACGAACCTGCAAGCCGCCAAGGGGCTCCTTCCAATCTACAAGAAGGATCACAAGTGGCCGGACTACGCCAAGTGCCTCGAGGTTGTCGTTGCAGCGTCCGACAAGAGCGAGGACCTCGATGTTCGACTCGAGCGCCTGGTGTCGCTTCGTAGCGTCTACCTGAATCGACTCCGCGATCCGCAGGGCTCCCTGGGCTGGGCCCAACGGGCTTACCTTCTGGTGCCCTCCGATCCCGCGGTCGTCGCCGGCCTCGAAGAGTCTGCAGAGGCGTCGGGTGCCTATGCGGACCTCGTAGCCCTGTTTCGTGATCGATTGGACACAGCGACGGTTTCGGAGGCCGAGCGCCTCGACCTGCAGCGCCGAGTTGCTGCCATTGCCGGTGAACGGCTAGGCGAGTCCGACGAGTCGATTCGACAGCTCGAAGCGATCCTCGACGTTGTGCCGAACGACGCCGAGGCGATGGCCGTCTTGGATCGACTGTACCGCGCCGAACGCCGCTTCGCCGACTTGCGCGCCCTCTATGAGCGTCGGCTTCAGAACGTGGCTGACCCCGCCGAGGAGTGGGTGCTTCTGAACGAGGTCGCTCAGGTTGAAGAGGAGCAGCTCGGGGACCTTCCTGCCGCCGCCGAGCGCCATTGGAACATCCTCGAGAACAACCCACACGACGTGGACGCGCTGCGAGCCGTCGAACGCCTGTCACAGCAACTCAAGCAGTGGGAGCGATTGGACGCAGCGCTTACGCGGCGTCTGCAATCCAAGGTGGGCGATGAAGACCGGCTCGCGGTGTACCTGCAGCTTGCAGATTTGCGGAGGATCCATCTCGAAGATCCGGTTGGCGCGATCGAGTGCTACCGCAACGCGCTAGCGCTCGATGGTCGCAACGAAGTTGCAATCGGCGGTCTCGAGGTGCTCTGCGTTGAGCCGGACGACGTCGGGGTCGAAGCGATCGATCTCCTCGAACCTGCGTACGCGAAGCGAGGCCATTTTGCCAAGCTCGCCGGGCTGTTGCGCGCGCGGCTCGAGAAGACGGAAGACGCCGAGGAACGGCGCACGCTGAAGCTACGCCTAGCCGATCTGTCCACCTCGGAGCTCGACGACGCGTCGGGCGCCTACGACGCTCTCGAATCGGTCTTCATCGACAACCCCGATGATCTGGCTCTGCTCGACCGATTGACGGGCGTCTCTGAAGTGTCGAACCAGCAGGAGGCCTTCGCCAAAGCTCTGGTGCTCGTGCTCGACGCCGGCGATACGCAGGGCGAGGTCGAGCTGGCGATTTGCCGACGGGCGGCCGAGCTGCACGACGTCGCGCTCGGCGTTCCCGAAGAGGCCGTGCGCTTCCATCGCCGGATTCTAGAGGTCGAGCCAAACGACAGCTCCGCGTTCGCATCGCTCAAGCAGGTCTACACCAAGAACGAACAATGGGACGAGCTCCGCGCGCTGTATCAGGGGCGCATCGAGGCCAGCACCGACGCAGCCGCCAGACTCGATTTACTCCTGCAGCTCTGCTTCCTCTTCGAGGAGATCCTCGACGAGCCGGAGCACGCGATCTCGAGCTACGAGCAAGCGCTCGAGCTCGACCCGACGCACACGCCGTCGCGCAGGGCCTTGCAGAGGCTCTATAGCCGTCTCGAGCGTTGGCCGGAGCTTGCCGAGCTTCTCGAGCGCGACCTCGACGAGGCGACGGGACAGGAAGCCGTCGATCTTGCCTATGAACTGGGCACCATTTACGAGACCCGCCTTGGTCGTGCGGTCGATGCGATCGATCACTTCGAGCTCGTGCTGGAGTCGAGCCCAACGCACCTGCGGGCCCAGGAGGGGCTCGAGCGGCTCATGAGCAAACCCAATGAGCGACAGCGCGTTGCCTCAATCCTGGAGCCGATTTTCGAAACTCAGGGTGCCTGGGGCGAGCTGTCCAAGGTTCTGGAAGTGCAGCTAGAGGATCTCAGCGATCCGAGCTCCCGGGCCGCGCACTTGGTGCGCATCGGCGAGCTGAGCGAGAGCAAGCTCCGAGACGACGAGCTCGCGTTCGATGCCTATGCCCGCGCCGTTCGCGAGGATGTCGCAGATGGTACCGCTCGGTCGGATTTGGCACGGCTCGCCTCGAAGCTGAGCCGCCACCGCCAACGCGCGGAGCTGCTCGAAGCAGGCATTGCCACGATTGGAGACGACTTCATCAAGACGGAGCTTCTCCTCGAGCTGGCGGAGCTTTGGGACGCATCGGAGCCCGAACCCGAGCAGGCGGAGCGCGTCTACCAGCAGTTGATCGAGTTCGAGGACGACAATCCGGAGATCGTTCTCAAGGCCTCGCACGCGCTCGAGCGCATTCACACCCTGTCCGAGAACCACGCTGCGCTCGCGCAGGATCTTCGGCGTCAGCTTCAATTCGAAGAGGATCAGACGCGACGTGACGAGCTCTTTCCGAGGCTCGCGGACCTACTCGAATCAGCGCTGGATGATCCTGCCGCTGCGATAGAGGTTCATCAGGAGCGTCTGGAGAACGACCCAGCCCAGGCTGATTCCCTGATGGCTCTCGAACGCCTGTACGAAGCGCAGGGACGCTGGCAGCCCTTGGTCGAGGTGCTCGAGCGTCGCGCCAATCTCAGCGATGACGAGCAGGCGCAACTCAGCCTTTCGAGGCGTGTAGGCGAAGTCTACGAGAAGCGGCTCGGCAGCGTGGAGGACGCCATTGCTGCTCATCGCGATGTCGTGTCGCGCTTTGGCTCCGACGAAGTGAGCTTGGTGGCTCTGACGCGGCTCTACGAACAGACGGAACGTTGGCAGGACCTTCTCGAGATCACCGAAATGCGCGCAGAGGGCGCCGAGGACCCAGATCAGCGCACCAGCTTTCGGTTCGAGGCCGCCGAGCTGATGCGCACCCGGACAGGCGAGGTCGAGCGAGCGTTCGAGCTCTATACGGAGCTCCTCGAAGTTGAGCCGGGGCACCCGCCCAGCGTCGCCGCGCTCGAAGAGTTGGCGACCGGTTCCGATGCCCAACTGCGGGTCGCCGCAGCTGAGAAGCTGCTCGAACAGTACGAAGCGGATGGTCGATACGGCGAGCAAATTCGGATGCTCGAAATCACCGCCGCCGGGGAAGATCCAAGCGAACGCGTTCGCGCCCTATTGCGCGCAGCCAAGATCAGCGAAACTGGCACCGAAGACATCGACGCCGCGTTCGAGTTTACCGGACGCGCGCTCGACGAAGGAGTCGATCTCGACGATTTCGAACGAGTGCTGGGCGACTACGAGCGCTATGCTGAGTTCACGGGACGGTTTCCGGAGCTGATGACCAAGCTCGGCCGTATCGCTCCGGAGCTGCTCGATGCCGATTGGCGAATCCAAGTGCGCATGCGGGCGGCAAGCATCGCTGAGGAGCGTCTCTCGGACGAGGATTTTGCGAGGGCGCAGTACCAGGCCGTGCTCGAGGAGCAGCCGGACCACCGCGCGGCTCTCGATGCGCTCCTGACGCTGGTCGAGAGTGCGGGCGAGACGCGGGAGCTGGTCGAGCTTCTCCGACGCAAGGTCGAGCTCTGCGAAGATCGCGAGGAGCGCGCCGCACTGCTCGTGCGGCAGGGACACCTCTACCAGAGCGAGCTCGATGATCCGGAGTCGGCGATCGAGGCACTGGATCGCGCGCTCGGCGAAAGCGACCATCCTTTGGCCTACGAGGGCCTGGAGCGCCTGTATCGGCGAACCCAGCGATGGGGGGATTTGGCGGCCCTCTACGAGCGAGAGATCGACCAGCGCATCGGCGATCCGGCTGCGGTCAGATACGAGCTGGGCGAGCTCTGCATGAAACAACTCAAGGAGCCTTCGCGCGCCTTGGACCAGTTCCGGGAGGCCCTGAGCCAGAACCCCGAGCACGAGCCGACTGTCCGGGCGCTGGAAGCCCTGCTCAATGGGACCGAGCACCGAGGGGCGGCCGCGGAGCTACTCGAACCCTTGTACCTGCGCAGAATGCAATGGCCAAAGGTCACCCAGATTCTCGAAGTTCGCCTCGATGTCGAAACCGACCCAAGCCAGCGGCTCGAGCTATTGCGCCACCTCGGTGATGTGCAGGAGTCGCATCTCGAGGACCTCGACGGTGCGCTCGAAACCTACGGCCGACTGTTTGCCGAAGACCCGCACGACTCGCAGAGCCAGGAGACCCTGACGCGCTTGGCGCGTTCGCTTGGCCGCTGGGATCGACTGGCTGCGATTCTGGACGAGACTTTGCGCGCCGTCGAAGTGGACGATGCCGACACCGCGGTGCTCGCGCTGACTACAGCCAAGCTCTACGACGAGCGCTTGAAGGACCTGGACCGAGCGGGCTACTTCTATCAGCGGGCGCTCACCTATGACCCCAGCGATAAGCCAGCGGGCAAGGCTCTGGCTTCTGTCTACTCGCGGAGCGGCCGATGGGAAGCCCTCCTCGACCTGGATCGCGAGCGCGAGAGCTTCGCGGACACGGACCAGGAGCGCGTCGCCATCCTGCACGAAATCGCGCGGACCGAGGTCGAGGAGCTCGAAGCCCCGCAAGACGGAATCAAAACGTATCGGAGCATCGTCGAAATCGATCCGGCCAATGACGAGGCGGTGAACAGGCTCGACCAGCTGCTCGAGGGCGCGCAGCGATGGGAAGAGCTTGCGGCCCACGTCGAGTTCCAGATCGGGAACGCTGCGGATGCGCGTGTCGGTCTCGAGCTTCGGCAGCGGCTGGGCTCGCTCACCGAAACCGAGCTCGGCAATCCGGCGGGCGCGCTCGACATCTTCGAGGATGTGCTGGCGGACCGCGCCGACTATGCACCGGCGCTCGAGGCGGTGTCGCGCTTCGTAGAGGACGGGGACCATGGGCCGCGCGCGGTTCAGATTCTCGAACCGATCCATCGGCAGAGCGGCAACTGGCAGGCTCTGGTCAGCGTCCTCGATGCGAAGGCGCGCCAGGCAGAGGACGGATTTGAGCAGGCAGAGACCTGGCGCGAGGTGGGTCGCTTGCGCGAGGGGCAGGGCCGCAATGCCGAGAAGGCCTTCGAGGCTTGGGGTAAGGCTCTGGTCGCAGACCCGGCCGACGAGGCTACGCGCGGCGAGGTCGACCGACTCGCTGAGGCCCTCGACAGCTGGGAGGCTTACATCCAGACCTGCGAGCAGGCCGCTCGGGCTGCTGATGAGCCGTCGCTCCGAGGTTCTTTCCTGAGAAGCGTCGCCGAGACCCAGGACCGAGAGCTCGGGGATCCGCGAGCTTCGATCAAGACCTACCGTCGGATTCTCGAAGCCGATCCCGAGGCAGAACAAACCCTCGACGACTTGGAAGGTCTTCAGGTCATGGTCGGCGATTGGGAAGGACTTTCATGGGTTTACGAGCAGAAGCTCGAACGGGCCCAGGAGCCCGACCCGCGCGCAAAGCTCCTTTGCCGCCTTGGTGGCCTCTGGGAGGAGCAGCTGTCCAATCCGGAGCGCGCGGTCGAATACTACCAACGCGCTGCGGACGAGAAGCCCGATGACGGCGCCGCCTTCGCTGCCCTCGACCGGCTCTTTGCGTCGGTCAACGACTCCGAGCGGCTGGCCGACGTGCTCGAGCGACGCATGGAGCTCGAAGAGGAGCCGGAGGATCGAGTCGAGGTGGGCATGCGGCTGGCCGAGCTTTACGAGGCTCAACTCGGCCGCCCCGATGCGGCCTGCGACGCCTTGCGGGCGGTCTGCGAGGCGGACCCCGAGCATCGAGCCGCGTTGCAGAGCTTGAGCCGGCTCTACGAACGCCAGGGCCAGTGGCCTGAGCTCGTCGAGGTGCTCCAGCGCCGGACCGATACCGCCGCAAGCGAAGCGGAGCGGGTCGAGCTCACCCATCAGCTCGGCAACATCATGGAGCGCGAGCTCGACGACGAGCTGAGCGCAATTGCCGTGTACGGCCAAATTCTCCGGATCGATGCAGGGCATGAGCCCTCGGTCCAAGCGCTGCTTCGAATCACGAAGCTCGCGGACTATCGTGAGGACGCAGCCGCGGTGCTCGAACCCTACCTACGAACGCAGGAACGCTGGAACGACCTGGCCACGCTGCTTCGACTTCGGGCCGATGCAATGACCGACCCGCAGGAGAAGGCCGAGCAGTTGGTCGCTCTGGCCGAGGTGCACGAGAAGGGGCGCAAGGACCCGAACGCTGCGCTCGATGCTCTGCTCCAGTCGATCGGAGAGCGTCCCGAGGATGCCGGGATTCTCGACCGGGCCGAAGCCCTGGCAGCGAATCTTCAGCGCTGGTCCGATCTCGTCGAGGTCCTCTTCGCCGAGGCGAGCGCGAGCCTGGACCCGGGCCAGGGCGCCGCTCTGTACGGCCGCGTGGCGCGGATCTGCGAAGACGAGCTCAAGGATCTGAGCAAGGCGATCGACGCGCACGAGCGCGCGCTTTCCTTGCTGGGCGACGAACCGTCGTCCCTCGAGACGCTCGATCGACTCCTTCAGCAAACCGAGCAATGGGACCGCGTACACGAGATCATCTCGCGCCGATTGGACTTGCAAGGCGCCGACCGGCCGACGCTCCTCTTGCGCCAAGGGCGGCTCCGCGCGAGCCACCTGGGCGACTACGAGGGTGCGCTCGGAGCATACGAGAAGGCGATGGAGCAGGACCCGGGCCGAGACGATACGCTCGCCGCCGTGCGCAACCTGGTCCACAAGCCGCAGGTCGCCGCTAGCGCGCTGGACTTGCTCGAAGAGTATTACCGTGGCGCCGGCAACCTCGAAGAGGTCGTTCGGCTTTACGAGCAGCGTGTCGAGCTTGCGGCCACCGATGCCGATCGCGTTGCGCTCCTCACCCAGGCTGCTTCGATTTGGGAAAACGATATCGGCCGCCCCGAGGAGGCGCTGAGCGCTTTGCGAGATGCGGTACGGACGGACCCGAGGGACCTGACGCTCATCGATTCTCTCGAACGCCTCGCCGAGCTGTCAGGACGTTGGGCCGAGCTCGATGGCCTGGTCGACGAGATTGCCGCGCATGGAGACCTCGATCGGCGCGAGATGTATGAGCTCCGTCTGCGATCGGCGGGCTGGTACCGTGACCGCTTGAGCGACCCGACAGCGGCCGAGCGAGCGCTCAGCGAAGCGCTCGAGCTCGACCCGGAGCCGCTCGAGGCCCACACCCAACGCGTCGACTTGATTCGAGACCAGGGACGAACCGCGGACTTGGTCAATGCGCTTCGCGCGTGGGCAGAAGTCGATCCGAGCACCGAGCAGCGCATAGCCCTTCTTCGCGAGGCCGCCGAGCTCGCAGGCCAGGAGCTGTCCGAGCCCGAGCTCGCGGCGGATTGTTATCAAGAGCTGCTGGCCATCGAGCGAGACGATGTCGACGCGCTCCGGGCCCTATCCGAAGTTCGTCGTGCGCAGTCGCGATGGAACGAGGTCGTCGGGCTACTGGAACGCCAGATGGAAATCGTTGCGGGCGCCGAACGCGCGCAGGTCGCTCAGGCCACGGGCCAAGTGTACCGTGACCAGCTCGACGATCCGCGGGCCGCCATTCGCGCTTACGAAGTCGCCCTCGAGATTGACGAGAACGACCCCAACACGATGGATGCGCTCGAGGCGCTCTATCGCGACAACGACCGCCTCGAGGCGCTTCGCAGCTTGCTCGAACGGCGGACCGATTCGGCTAGTGACGAGGACCGGACCGCCATGCAGCTTCGGCTTGCGCAGCTCTACGAGCATTCGTTCCGTGACGAGAGCGCTGCCATCGACATGTTTCGGAAGGTGCTATTGGCAGACCCGGACAATGAGGTTGCCAACGCCGACCTCGACAGGCTCTTCGAGGCCACGGGCGCATGGGATGATCTGATCGCGCTGCTCCTTTCGAGGGTTGGTCAGGCATCGGACGAGGCACAGCGGGGCCTGCTCGAACGCGTCGCAGACGTGCACGTCAAGGAGCTCAACGACGAAGACGCTGCGATCAAGATCTACGAGCGCATCAACTCGGACCTGGGCGCGGACGAGAAATCACTTCGCGCGCTGGCCGGCCTATACGAACACAAGGGGAGCTGGACCAGGGTCGCCGACGCACTCGAACGTCTCGTCGGGCGTCTCGACGGTGAAGCCGCCATCGAGCTCTCGCACCGGGTTGCGGACCTTTGGGAGCAGCAGGTTGGTGACGCTGAACAGGCGGGAAGGGCGCTTCGCTCCGCATACGAACGATTTCCCCAGGACGTCGAGACGCGCGAGAGGCTCAAAGCTCACTACGAAGCGCGGGCGGACTACCAGGCCATGGTCGAGATCATGGACGCGGAGCTTCAGGCTGCGAGCTCGGACGCAGAACGGCTGACGCTGTTGCGGGCGATTTCGGACCTCTACCGTGATCAGCTCGATTCACCTGGGCAGGCGGCAAGCTACCTCGAACGCGCGGTCGAGCTCGACGGCTCGGATCGGGGCGCCTTGGTTCCGCTTTGCGATCTCTACATGGCTGCCGGCCGTCAGCAGGATGCGGTGCCTATCTTGCAACGCATCGTCGAAAGCTACGGTGGGAAGCGCAGCAAGGAGCTTGCGACGCACCAGCACAGGCTCGGCCAGGCGCTGGCGGCGATGGGCGACGCACAGGGCGCACTCGCGGCCTATGATGCGGCCTTCAAGATCGACCTCACGAACGTTGCCATCCTTCGTGACCTCGGCAAGCTCACCCACGCAACGGGCGACCTCGACCGCGCGCAGAAGAGCTTCCGGGCCTTGCTTCTTCAGAGGCTAGAACCGGACTCGGGCATTCAGAAAGCCGACGTCTACTTCTACCTCGGCGACATCGCGGCAAAGGCCGACGACCGGCGCAAAGCCATCACGATGCTCGAGAGGGCACTTGCCGAAGATGCGAGCCACGCGCAGGCTGCAGGCCTCCTCGCAGACTTGAAGGGGTGAACCATGGCGACAGGAAAGGTCGCAATCGACGGCAAGGTCGTCGATAGCGACGAAGCATGCGTGTCGGTCTTCGACCGCGGCTTCCTCTACGGCGACAGCGTGTTCGAGGTGTACCGAACCTACGGCGGCGTTCCGTTTGCCGAAACCGAGCACCTGGAACGGCTCGCGCGTTCGGCTGCCCGCCTGATGATTCCGATGCCTGTGTCGCTGGAGACGCTCACATCAGAGGTTCACGCTACCCTCGACGCTGCAGGCGAGGGCGACTGGTATGTTCGCGTCGTTGTCACGCGAGGAACCGGCCCGTTGAGTTACGATCCGTCGACCGCTAACAATCCGCTTCGGGTCATCATCGCTGCCCCCGTGTCGGTGCCGCCTGCCGAGCGCTACCGGCGAGGCGTGGCGGTTTCTTTGCTCGAGGCTTCACGCCCGACCGACGACGAGCGGGCGTCCGGTGCGAAGGCGTCGAACTACCTGGCGAACTTGCTTGCCGTCCACGAGGCCAAGCAGAAGGGAGCCCAGGAGGCGCTGATGCTCGGACGCAAGGGCCAGATCCTCGAGGGTGCGTCGAGCAACATCTTCATCGTCAAGGACGGCAAGGTCCGAACCCCCGAAGCCCAGGCGGGGATTCTCATGGGCATCACCCGCGCCACGGTCATCGCCGCAGCCCAGCAAGAAGGCATCGAGGTCGAAGAGGCCGAGGTCCGGCCCGGCGACCTCTACGGCGCCGATGAGGCGTTCATCACGAGCAGCATCCGCGAAGTCATGCCGGTCGTCTCGGCCGACGGACGGACGATCGGCTCCGGAACCCCCGGTACAGTGACCAAGCAGCTCCACGCGGGCTATTTGAGGGCCGTCCACGAGGCAACCGGGGCGGGGGTTTGACGGCTCGGCTCAGGCACAGTAAGCCAGCCGCCAGGACGAGTTGAATGTCGGATACAGGTAAGACAAAAACGCGACGGCGCCGCAAGGTCGCCGCTCAGGGCAAGGACCGGAAGAAGAAGCTTGCGAAGCTCGGGACGACACCGAAGTTTCCGCTCGATCCGGAAAAAGCGGCCCAGACCAAGGCCTGAGAGCTCTGCGCCCTGAGCGGCCCAGAGCAAAGGTGTCACGGGGGTCAGTGTAGGGTGTGCGATTCGCCGTCGTGCTCGACGATCGGAATACCCGTTTCCGAAGCTGCGTTCGTCGGCGCGGGCAGCGCAGGGGGGGGCTCGGATGCGATGCTGAGCGCTTCGAGCTCTTCGCGATAGGCCATTTGCTGCAGTTTGACGTGGTGGTAGCGGCGCCGCCGGCGGTACGCGAACACCACGAGGAAGGCCGCGGCCACCCAGATG
>Ga0316201_10000499_pt1 | contig 22495 bp, 18 predicted proteins | sample CS6wburrow_MG_FD_204516 | JGI IMG/M metagenome (GOLD analysis project Ga0316201, IMG submission 204516) | Coastal sediment microbial communities from Delaware Bay, Delaware, United States - CS-6 worm burrow | ecosystem: Environmental > Aquatic > Marine > Coastal > Sediment | place: USA... | reverse complement strand
CAGGGACTTGTGTTTCCCATCCCTTTTTTCAAACGACCCGCTTTTTAACATTCATAATGAAATAGACCGGATGTTTGACAATGTGTTTTCTCACTTTGGTACGAAATTGCCGGGTCTCCGAGAGGAAGGAAGCGGCACTTCGAGTGTTCTTCTAAAGCCCAATGTGAACATCAAGGAGACAAAGAAAAACTATAAAATCACTGTCGAAGTTCCCGGTGTTGAAGAAGGTGATGTCAAGCTGGAACTGGCCGATGGTGCTTTGACCTTAAGCGGTGAAAAAAAACATGAAACGGAAGAAAAGGATGAGCATTATCACAAAGTAGAGCGCTCATACGGCTCTTTTAGGCGTGTTTTGTCCTTGCCGGAAGATGCCGATGAAGACAGTATTGACGCCAAATTCAAAAACGGCGTCCTGACTGTTACGGTGCCGCGTAAGGAGGGTGCAAAAGCCAAGGATGAAACCAAGATGATTGCCATTAACAAGGCGGCATAAAGAACGGGACGGAAGCACGTCCATCTCACCCACATTAAGGCGTGCTTCCCCCTCATAGGCTAATAATTTGTGAGGCAAACGATATGTTGAACACGATGAAGACATTTATGCTTTTGGCTGCACTGACCGGCTTGTTTGGTGGCATCGGGTTTATGCTGGGTGGGGAGCAAGGCATGATTATTGCACTATTGTTTGCTGCTGTGATGAATATCGGAAGCTGGTGGTTTTCAGACAAAATGGTGCTTAAGCTTTACGGCGCAAAACAAATCACGTCCGGGCCTGTTTATAATATGACTTCTGAGCTTGCCAGACGGGCTGATTTGCCCATGCCGCGCGTTTACATCATAGAAAACAAACAGCCCAACGCGTTTGCCACAGGTCGTAATCCACAAAATGGAGCCGTCGCGGTTACAACTGGCATTGCGCATATTCTGGATGATCGGGAGCTTCGCGGCGTAATCGCTCATGAACTCGCGCATATCAAAAACCGCGATACGCTTACCATGACAATTACCGCAACAATTGCCGGAGCGATTTCAATGCTGGCCAATTTTGCGATGTTCTTTGGTAGTAGCCGTGACCGTCCGGGTGGGGCCATTGCGACGATTGCGGTTATGATTTTAGCACCTTTGGCGGCTTCTTTAGTTCAAATGGCGATATCAAGGGTGCGTGAATATTCCGCCGACAAGGACGGCGCGGAAATTTGCGGTGATCCGATGGCTTTGGCTTCGGCTTTACAAAAACTGGAAGCCGTATCCATGCGGGTGGATAATTACGTTGCCGAACAAAACCCAGCCACAGCACACATGTTCATCATAAACCCGCTTCATATGCGCTCTATGGACAACTTGTTTTCGACACATCCCAACACGGAAAACAGGGTCAAAGCGCTTGAAAAGCTTGCTGGAGAAACGCCCAGACATTCTTACAGGAAAAATCCATGGAATAGAGCTGCTTAAGTGTGTTGAAAATAATAAGGCTATAAAAATGCTGAGAGGAACGCTTAGGACTTAATCTGTATTCAAAGAGCCGTTTTGTAGGGACAAAAATGTTCATCAAAAGCTCTAAATTATGGTGCTGTATATGGTTATATATGGCAAGAGGCTGCCTTATATTATATTAGACATAATTTAAACCATTTTCATTTTTTCTTCTCTTTTTGATTTTTTATGTGAAACTTCTTATGGCCATTAATGCGCGAATGGATGATTTCGGGGCATCTTGCCTAGACCGGTATCGGTAAAATTTTTAGCAACAAATATAAATTTTGGCCTGCTATTTTGAAATCGGGGCAGATTTTGCGTTAATATTGGAAATATGGGATAAAGGCGGCGGATAAAAGTTTATTACAGGGAAAACAATAAAATATCGGGTGGTTAAGGTGAGTGAAGAAGAGAGAAAATTAGATATTCAAGCACTTAAGAAAGAGTATGAAGGGGACTGCAGCGCTGCTCTTGAACGCTTTATTCAAGGAAAAACCAAGGCGATTAACTATACCCAAGACAACAGCAATCTGGTCGATTCATATGTCCTGCGTTTGCTGGATCATTTTCTGATTGATTTTAAAGATGAGGTCGCTGTTTTTATGCTGGGGGGCAACGGACAGCGGCAAGAGGTCTATCCTGCATCGGATACGGATTTAGCAGTTGTTTATCCAGATGAATGGGCTGCAGGCAAAACGGCTGAAGATAGAGAACGGCTGCGTGCATTCGAAGCGGCCATGGAAAAAATGTCTCCGGGCCTATGGGATATGGGTATTGAAGGAACGGCAGTTCCACGCTCGATAGAAGAAACTTATAATGAAGCGCGCGGTGATCAGACAATAAGGACCACACTTGAGGATCGGCGGGAACTCAAATGGGGGTCGGAAGAACAGGCCGGCAAGCTTGACAAGGCTATGAACAGCCTCTCTCGTGATGACTGGTTAGATAAAAAACTAGCAGAAGGACAAAGTCGTCGGGCCAAGGAAAGCGTTGCGCAATATGCTCTTAACCCGGATGTCAAGCAGGGCGCTCTGCGTGAGTTACATGAAATGAGTTGGCTTGCTAAGGCCGCCGGGCTAGGTCGGGGGACGTTGGATGATTTGATTGAGGGGCGGGTTATGACAGCTCCTGAAAAGCTGCAAGTTGAAGCCGCGCATGCTTTTTTTGCGACGGTGCGTTGCCATCTTCACATTATTCATAATAAAGAGGTTGACAGGTTTGGTCCGGAACAACAGATCAAGCTTGCTTATGCGTTTCCTGAATATCGTTGTGATGATAAAACGGAAGCGATTGAAGCCTTTATGCGGGATTATACAAAACATACCCGCATGATTGCATTTTGGCGTAATATTGTGGCTGCTGAAGCGATAGAAAGAAAAAATAAGGCGCAAGACGATAGTTATTCGACAAAGCCGGTTAATGATTACGATCAGTTTGCATTCAGGAATAGACAGATTGATTTTGCTACAGATGAACCGAAGCTCATTGATATGATCAGGATTTTCGATGTTGCGCAGGAGAGGGGGTATAAAATTCACCCCTTTGCGCTCAGGACGATGCGCCGGCGTTCGGAGCAAGAACATTTTAACGAGGCGCTTTTTAATCGTGAGGATTGCAAAGAGCTGTTGAAAAATATTCTAACGCGGGACCGCAATACCGGGCAAACTTTTCGCCAGATGTTGTCTGTCGGAATGCTTCTCCGTCTGGCGCCACCCTATACAGAAATTGACGCGAGCGTCGATCACCGTCCTGGCGACCAGTTTACGGTCGATAACCACCACCTGAATGCCCTGACAACGGTTAATAGTTTGGAAGATGGCAGATTACAATCGGCTGCGCCGCTCACCACGAATGTTTGCCGCTCTATTACTGCCGATAACGAAGAGGGAAAATCCAATCGCCGTGTTCTTCATTTTGCTCTTTTGCTATACAAGACAGGAAAAAGCCAGACGCCTGTCGGTGATGAAACGCAATACCCTGCCAAGAGTGCACAAAATGTTAGAAATCTTGGATACAGATTTGGCTTGGATGAGCAAGAAGTCGAGGCGGCGGTGTGGCTGGTGGAAAACCAGCAACTTATGCTCTCAACAGCATATTTTGAGGATTTGTCTGATACTTCGGTGATCCAAGATTTTGCGCAGTCTGTTGGGTCCCAGGATAGGCTTGATCGCTTGCTTATTTTAACGGTGGCGGACGTTATGGGCAGTGGAGATGGGAATTGGGAAGTTTTGCAAAATCGTCACATAGGGCCGCTATATAAGGACACGGCAGCGTTATTAAAGGATCCGGATAAGCCGGTTTTGACCCCAACGATCACATTGACGAATGATTTTAACCGGAATGCAACCAATGTAGACGTTGTGGTCCCGGCAGGTGTGTCGTCAGCGCTTTTCCTGAGAATAGCAAAGACACTATCTCTGCAAAATTTAAATGTTACCAATGCGTCTATAGAGCCTGATGGTCGTGGTGTACACAGGGGACATTTGGTTGTGCAGACGGCTGGGCGTGAGCTTTGTGACAAAAAAGACCTTCCTGAGATTCGGAGGGCATTGGAAAGGGCGCTGGAAGGGGATGATATTCTTGAGCAAAGAATTCCGGTTGTAAAACCGAAAAAGCCAAACGGTGGTTATAAATATAAAACAGATGTCTCCATAAACAATAAAGCGGGCAGAACGCGCACGCAGGTTATCGTGAAACTGGGGCAGGATGAGCCATACCTTTTGGCCAGAATTCTGGAAGTTTTTAATGCCCATAATATGGAAGTTCAGGGCATGAAAGTGGCTGAGTTTGGTTCAGGGGCGGATGTTAGCCGTAAATTTGCCGAGGCGACAGATGTCTTTTTCCTTCAGGACCCGGAAACAGGAAAGCCTATTACCAATGAAAAAAGGTTAGAGGCGATGGAAAAGGACTTGCTGGATATCCTGGGGGCTGAGCTAAGGCAGGCCTGAATCGACAGGGGCGTATTCTCCTATTGAATCTCTCCGCTTCGGCTACAAAAAAGCTAAGACTTGCATAGATTTATGTGCAAGAGTAAAAAGAGGCATGGGGCCCGCAAACAATAATCAAAACAAAACTCAAAACGAGCGTTGGACTGAGTTGGCCGCCCTTGCGCAGGAGGGCGATTCAAGGGCTTTTTCTACGCTATTGAAAGATATTGTGCCGTTTATCCGCTCTGTCTTGTCAGGGACGCTCTCCAATCAGGACTGGATTGACGATATCACGCAGGATGTTTTGATCTCTGTGCATAAATCGCTGCATACATATAGCCCTGATCGCCCTTTTAGGCCATGGATGACGGCAATTATAAGTTTTCGGCGCACCGACCATTTACGCAAATACTACCGCAACAGACAAGACAAACATACCAGCCTGGGGGATAAAGAATTTTTGGCCGGACATGTAACTAATGTGGACATTGCAGGCGAATTAAAGGATGTAGAGGCAGCCCTTGGCAAGCTGCCGGAGAAACAAAGAAAAGTATTCACGATGCTGAAAATTGAAGGATACAGCGCCAAGGAAATTGCAAATGAGATGGGGATGAGTGTCTCGGCGGTAAAGGTGTCGGCGCACCGTGCGATGAAAAAATTAAAGCAGGATCTAGGGTGAAGACAATGAGTAAGGCCACAGGCAACAATAAAGATATGGATGATTTGATTGCAAAGCTTGCAGGACAACTGGAGCCTGTGAAGCGTTTTCCGCACCCCCTAAAGCTTGCCTTGATATGGTTGGGTATTGTCGCGATCTATATGGGGTTTGTAATTGCTATACTGGGTGTGCGTGCAGACATTGCCACTCAGCTTCAAAGTTCAGAATATCTCTTTGAAATTGCCCTGAGTTTATCTCTTTCTTTGAGTGCTGGTTTTGCTGTGTTGTGGCTCTGTATACCCGATATGCGTGGTCAAAAATGGATGATCATGCCGCCCATTGTTCTTCTTCTTGCCCTGATGGTCTGGATTGCCCTGCGCACGACGTTCGATACATTTCATATACCACAAAATTTCTGGAACCATTGTTCCTCTGAGTCTCTTTTGTTTGCTGTTGTTCCATCGATTTCTATTTTTCTCCTGTCTTGGAAGGGCAAGACAACGCATCACTGGTTGCTGCCATTCATGACGGCTCTGGCCGTTGGCGGTATGGGCTATGCGGGCTTGCGGGCAACGTGTTTATCCGAGGATCTCGGTCATATTCTGATGTATCATACAGCGCCATACTTTATCTTTGCCTTCCTGGCAACGCTGCTTGGCCAGCGCCTTTATCGCTGGTAACTTATCACTGGTAACAAAATCTCTTATGGCTTATTCTTTTGCTATCTAAAAGGGGCAAAGGGGGCCGCGATGAACGTCAAAATCTACAAACCAGCCAAAAATGTCATGCAGTCCGGCAAAGCCAAGACTGACAAATGGATTTTAGAGTACGAGCTTAAAACAGCGCGTAACCCTGAGCCTCTAATGGGCTGGACCGCTTCAGGTGACACGCTGAATCAGGTGCGTCTAAAATTCAATTCCTCCAAAGAGGCCGTGGTCTTCGCACAGAAAAAAGGCTGGGATTATACGCTAACCCCTAATCAGGAACGCATAGTAAAACCGCGCAATTACACGGACAACTTCAAATATATTCCGCCCGAAGAACAGGAAAGCGCTTGATTTTTTAACCTGTTTTAGGGCACTTTAGCCCAAAATATGCATGAAAACGGTCCCGTAGCTCAACCGGATAGAGCACCTGCCTTCTAAGCAGGGGGTTGCAGGTTCGAGTCCTGCCGGGATCGCCATAAACATCATTTTAGCAATATGTTCCTTTATGTCCAACTTGTTCTGAGGAGGGTCGGATGGCGGTCCATGTATCTCCCTAGAATCCGCTTGTTGGATTCGGAGAATGACTATAGCCGAATAAGGTCTGATTCTTAATGAAAATGATGATATTAAAAAAAGCCCCCATAAGAAACTATGAGGGCTTTTTCTTTAGTAGATGAGGAAATAAAATTTAGAAATCCCACTGAGCGCGGAAGTTATAGACGGTTGGATCGTCATCTGCCACGGAAGCGTTGCTGTCCGTGTCAACGTCAATGACGTTTGCCATCAGGCGAACATAATCCGTCAAGTGCCAGTTTACACCAACGCTTGTGTTCTTAAGCTCACCACCGGTGATTCCTGCGCCAACATCATTCAGGTCAACATTTTCGTAGCGGGCCAGAACTTCCAAGGCTCCCCAGCCGCCATTGTCGAGGCTGAAAGGGCTGTTTGGTTTAACGCGCTTGAAATTGCCAATGCCGCCATTATAAGGACGGCTCTCACCCGTGATAAACCAGCCGGCTTGCGCATAGTAACCATCAAGATCAACATCCGCGTTTCCACCGCTACGGCTTACGTCGGTATTGAAATATTCACCCTGGAAGCTAACAGGACCAAAAACCGCAGCCAATTCGGCGTTATAGACACTGACTGAGTCAACTGAACTGAAGCTGCCTGTATCAATAATGCGGTTTCCGTCACCAGCTGGTTTGGCGCTAAAGCGTACGCTTCCAGTTGGCCTGCGGTGGCTGACGCCTGCCCCGAGGTGCAAAACATTGTCTGTTTCGGGATTGGCCAGTCCAAGCGCATTTATAGATCCACGAACATCATAGGTGATGTCCTCATCTTCGCCTGTGTCGTCATTCCCGGCATCTTCATTGAAGACTCCAAGACCCAATGCCCAATTGTCTCCACCGGCCAGAATGTTAGCACCGATTTCTTCATCCCGAGTGAACGCATTTGTTGGGGCTGAACGCTCGATGAACATCAAATAGTTGGAGCTTGTATTTTGTTCCATTCCGAAAGCGGGTTTTTGGTGACCAAGTTTAATATCGGCCATATCCAAACCCGTGTAAGTCAGGGTTACTTCTTTAAAGGCGACGCCTTCTTCTGCAAAATCAATTTCAGACTTGTATTTAAAGTCTTCACCGAGATTTCCTTTAAACCCAAGGCGGGCGCGACGGAAGTTAGCATTGCTCGCATGATCAAAATTATCATCATCGAATGCCGTTAAGTCCAAATGAACGCGTCCGAAGGGCTGAAAAGAATAACGGCCATCAGATGATTCGATTTTAGGCGAAGGCTTCATGCTGATTTTGACATCACCAGTGACACCACCTGCTGCGGGTGAGATGTTTGAAAGGGCTTCGGCGGAAGCTTGCTTTTGTCTTATAAGCTCGGCTTCCTGCTTTTCTATTGTTTCATTTTGTTTCTTAACAACAGATGAGAGCTGCTGAACCTGAGAAGAGAGTGATTGTAATTGTGCCTGAATCTCATCCATTGACATCTGGTCAGCCGCAAAAGACGGACTGGCAGAAAACATCAATGCCGATACAGACGCACATAGGGCGGCTTTCTTGAACATGATCTATCCTTATTTTACTAATTAAAAAATGAATGTATTTTGGTGACTCGAGATAAAAACATTTTCTATTTTACATTTACTGACATTCAAGGCAAGATATATTTTTCTGCGTACGCGATTCACGCACCAACCTATTCAATTTTAAATTTGGAAACAGTAAAGGGTATATATAATGAGATTTCGTTTATTTGCATTTGTCCTGGCTTCGCTAGGATTCGTATCAGTTCAGGCAATGGCCGCTGAGATCACACTTCATGGTTCAACAACAGTAACATCTAATCTTGTCGATTCAAAAAAAGCAGATATAGAGAGTGCTTCAGGTCATACGCTCAATGTCGTGGCCAACGGTTCTAGCAATGGGATCAAAGGCGTTGCTTCGGGTGCTGCGCAGATCGGCATGATTTCAGCGCCGCTAGAGAGCGTTGTCGGCAAGGTGAATAAAAAAGCACCTGGTACAGTTGAGGACGGTTCGCTGCAAGCTCATCAAGTTGGTGAAGCTCGCGTGGCCTTTACAGTACATCCTTCTAATGCTGTGAAAGAGCTAACACTTGAGCAAGTTACCAACATTCTAAATGGTACGACCAAAAACTGGAATGAGGTTGGTGGCGCGGATGCTCCGATCATTGTGGTTGCTGAAGTTTCCGGTGGTGGCTTGCGGACCATGGTCGAAGGCGAGCTTCTTGGAAAAGAAGCTATTTCTGCGAACAAGCGTGAAATGCCAAATGGAACGCAAATTCCAAAAGTTGTGTCTCAAATTCCAAGCGCTTTGGGTGTAATGTCTGCTGCGTTAGTGGACGGCTCAATTGCCGAAATTAAGACAGATGCGCCAGTCGCGCAGCCGTTGATCTTTGTTACAAAAGGTACGCCATCTGCTGAAGTGCAGGCGGTTATCGATGCTGCTAAAGCTGCTGGCGGCATGTAGTCTCATCTTACTGAGGGGGGCGATGAAAAACGCGCCTCTCTCTTTTCTCTTCTGCGTAATTTATTTTAATATTTTAAGCTAGGTTTGATTATGACAGAAGATATTTCGGACAAAAAACGTTCTCAAGAAAAAAAATCTAAAAAATTCAGTATGTTTGGAACGATCAAGAGCAAATTATATTTGTCGGCTTCCCTGACAGTTATTTTCCTTTTAATCGTTTCTGTGACCGCATTTTACCAAGGCGGAAAGATGGCAGGTGCTGGGCAGAATATCTATGAGGTCTCTCTCAAGGGGATTGATTCTGCAGGACGGATAAAAAGTGCATACCAAACAGCGCGCGGCTCTATTGCACGCGCACCGGCAGAGCTGGATATGATGAAGGTTGAGGTGCTAAAAGAGGAGGCGCATAGAAGTGTCAAGCAAGGGCTTGACATTATAGAAGCTTATAAAGCTACTGTTGATGACCGTGGTATGGGAATCATAGCCGCTATTGAGGACGGTTTCATGAAAATGGAAAAAAGCGGTGATAAGGTTTTCGAATTTGCCAAGCTGTTTGCGCAGGATCAGGCCAATCAGGAGCTACAGGGTACTTTTAAAGCCATTGAAGAAAATATGGAAACGCAAATGATGGTTCTGACCCTTTATGAAGAGGAGCGCGCTTCAGAATCCTTCAAGACTTTAATGTCTGCGCAAAAGGCCATGAATTCTTTTATATCCGTCATTTTTATAATTTCTATTGTTATCGCAGGTGGATATGGCTTGATTATTGCGAGAAATATATCAAAACGTACAGGGACGTTAACGTCTTCTATGCGTGTTTTGGCCACAGGCGATGTGTCTGAAGATATTAAGTATACCGATGATACCGATGAAATTGGTCATATGGCGCGTGCCGTTCTTGTGTTTAAAGAAAATAAGATTGAGGGCGATCGTTTGTCGGCCCAGCAAGAAGAGCAACAAAAAGAGCAGATAAAAAGGGCGGATAATCTGGAAAATCTAGCGAAGGGTTTTGATACAGATGTGTCTGACTTGATTGCGGGGCTGTCCGAATCTGTGTCGAACCTTAACTCGACGGCTGAAACAATGAAAATGATTGCGTCTGAGTCACAGGTGCAGTCTTCTTCTATTGCCTCTGCAACAGAAGAAGCCTCTACTAATGTTGGGTCTGTTGCTTCTGCGGCGGAAGAGTTGTCCGCATCGATTAATGAAATTAGTTCACAAGTTCAGCAATCAACAAAAGCCGCGAAAGAAACGGTTGATGTTGTCGTTCAGGCGACGCGACAAGTGGAAGGGCTTGTGGAAGCGGCCAACAAAATTGACCGTGTGATTAGTCTTATTCAGGAAATTGCAGAGCAGACCAACCTTTTGGCTTTGAATGCAACTATTGAAGCGGCGCGTGCTGGCGAGGCAGGCAAGGGCTTTGCGGTTGTTGCAAATGAAGTTAAATCCTTGGCAACACAAACCGCGCAGGCGACTGATGAGATATCAGGGCATATTGTTAAGGTGCAGTCTGAAACGCAGGAGGCTGTCGAGGCGATTTCAAAAGTATCTGCTAAAATTGATGAGATTAGTCAGATCTCTACGACGATTTCTGCCGCTGTGGAAGAGCAAAGTATCTCGACGCAGGAAATTGCAAGAAATGTGCAGCAGGCAGCAAGCGGGACACAAGAGGTTAGCTCAAATGTTCAGAATATCTCCAAGTCAACTGCGGAGGTTGGCGCGTCTGCCGAGCAAGTGCGTGAGGCCGGGGCCAACATGTCTATGCAAAGTGAAACCCTGACAAAAACCGTACAACAGTTTTTGCAGAATATTAAAGCAGCATAAATTCTTGTAAGGTATGATTTCAGCGCTTTTCAGCGCAGTTTTATAGCGCCTTTGTTTGTCTTTTGGCATTCTTTGGCTATGTTTATAGACATTTAAATTAACTTTGTGATTTGCCATAATATTGGTTAAGTGTCTATATAGCGTTTCAAAAATTAGTCATTTGGGTTATGCATAAAAAACTTGTTTAGAATAAGACACCTATGATAAAATTCTGTAAATAATTATTATTATAAAAAATAGGGTGAAGTTATGGTTGATCAAGCTGGACCGAAAAGTGGCGCAGATGCGCAAGATAATCAGGCGATGCTGAATTACTTTCTATTGCAGGTTACTTTGGATCAGAATGGGGCTTTGGCGCTTCAGGGTAGTGATGGCCGCATTGAGCCGCTTTCTGAGGGTCTGGAAAATGTTATTGGTCCTGTTATTCAGAATTATCCAGAGGAGACGCAGGCGCATATTGCGAAGCTCTACGGGGATTTTTTGGGTACTGAAGGCGCACAAGAGAAATTCGGAACTGCTCTGGCGACAACACCGGATTATGCGCAAACCTTAGCGGCGCAGGGCTTCGCTTCTGCTTTAAATGCACAGAGCGCTTATCCCGATATTGTGGTGCAGGCGATGGATGTGGTGGACGCGCCAAAGGGTGGGGAAAATCCTGAGTTGATTGCTCAGGCAATGGAACAAGAACCAGAGGCGTTTCAGGCGGCCCTGACGGAAAAATTTGGCGAAATGTTTGACCCGGATGGGGATGGTGTGATTTCGCAATTTGATTTGGATGCAGCCCAAGACGCTATTGATACTATGGCCGATTTATCTTTATTGGATGATGCGATTAATGATCGCTTTTTGGAGGCAAGTCAGAATGCTGTTGAGGCGTTGCAATCTGGAACGGCTGGTTTTGAGGTTTCAAACTGTATCGCCCCTGTTTTTGCACAGGCTGCCGATGGTGGTATGGGTAATGCGCCTGCGCTGGACGCTGCAGGTCCAGAGATATCAGTGCCGCCTGCGGAAGATTTGCTTAAAGATGGTGATGGGGCAAGCCTTGCGATGGCTGACACAGCAGAGGGCGTTGATTTGGCTTCTGAGGATGTTTTTGATATTGATCCGTCGCAATTACAGATCAATGGTGAGGACGCCGCGCCTGTGGTTGCTCAGCTACAGGATGTGGCCGCGCCGAAAGAACAAATGGGGGCGACGCCTATTGTTTTGCCACCCGTATTGGATACGGCGCTGGGAGACGGAATTTCTTATTCAACGGACTCCGATGATCCGCTGGCGCCGAGCGAGGTTGTTTATGATGATCCAGCAGTGGAGCCACGTACGTATACGGTTGAAAGCGGCGATGCGCTGTCGTTGATAGCGGATTGTGCTTATCCTGACCAAGGTGATGATATGAGCACTATGGCTGATATTCAAAAACGGACGGAAGCGCTTGCCGAGTTTAACGGTATTTCTGACATAAATGATATAAGAGCTGGGCAGGTTCTTGTTCTTCCGCCGCGCGATGTTATGGAGCAGGCAACTGAGGATCGTATAATCGCAGGCGATTGGACCAAGCCTGGGGGCGACGGGCATGAGTTTGCTGCGTCATGCGGGCTTTGTGTTGCGCCGGTTGAAGAACAGGTTGCTGCCGATACGAGCGACGTTACAATTTCTTCTCATAAAATATAAAGGCTTGCTCTTAAAACATCAGGGTCTTGAACAATGTACAGGGCTTTTTCTACAAAAGATGTTCGGAACTTTTAGGAAGGGGCGTTGGCGCTTCCGCGACCGTAGCGCGGCAGGGTGATTCAGTGTTTTTGTAAGTAATTGTTGTGAATCAATAATATTATGCACTGGCCGTGAGTATTCTGGCGATTCAAGATAAAAGACGTGTCAACGCAGGAATGTACGCGTCATGAATACTTGTATCCCTTTATCAGCCTCATCTTCTATTACTTCCCGGCGGTATTGCCACGGTGATTTTGACCTTTGGAGCGTATTCAACCGGATACCGGACAGGCGCAGCAAATACGGTCGGCGGTATCCGCTTCCGGCTTTGTTGCTTATCGCTTTGGCCGCGATGCTGTGCGGGCGGAAGAACCAAGCCTCTATCGCGCGTTGGGCGGGGTATCTGCAACCCCATGAGTTAGCAGCGCTTGGCATTCGTTGCAGACGTGCGCCGTGCCGGGCGACATGGTGCATGTTTTTTCAAAGTCTGAGGGCTGACGATCTGGAAGAATGTTTGGGCCGATGGGTCCGGGCATCTGCTCGCAGTGGTCTGGGCCATATTGCGATAGACGGTAAATGTCTGCGCGGATCATGGGAAGGGGGTAAGCGTGTAACCCACCTTCTGGCCGCTTTTTCAGAGAACTTGCAGGGCGTGGTGGCAACGGCTCCTGTGCCGTCGGGTAGAACGGAACTGTGCGCCATGATGACGTTGTTAAAGCGGTTTCCACTGCCCGGAGCTATCATCACAGCTGATGCCGCTTTCACCCGGGCGCGTGTTGCCAAAGCGATCACCAAGGGCGGCGGGGATTATTTTCTGATTGTGAAGGGCAACCATAAAGCCCTGCGTGATAATATTGCAGCGGCCTTTCATGGCATTCCCTATCGTGATTTTTTGCGCCGAGGGTGGACACGGCAGAGCAATCTGACCGGGGGCACGGGCGGGAAGAATACCGGCGGATCGAAACCATGCCTGTGCCCGAGACCTATATCCATTTTCCCGGCGCTGCGCAGATGTGCCGGATTACTCGCAGTCGGTGTTTGCGGACAGGTTTTTCCTAGGAAGTCCATTACGCAATCACCAGCCTGAGCCGTGAACAGGGAGCCAGTGCCGACTATCTTCTGGACTTATGCCGTGCGCACTGGGGCGTAGAAAACCGTTTGCACTGGGTGCGGGATGTCACCTTGCGTGAAGATGAATGCCGGGTGAGATCAAGAGACGCCCCGCAAGGTCTGGCCGCTTTGCGCAATACCTGCCTGACGATCCTCCGGCGTTTGGGTTTTCGCCCTGTAGAAGGGCTGGAGCATTTTGGCAGAAACCCGGAGCGGGCGTTATCGTTTCTGTTGCCTCAAAGCACGGCCTGAGACCTCATGCGGGCGATTATCACATAACGGATTTTCTTGCCCTTTCCGTAAGAATTGGGTAGGTATTTAGAGATTAAAAACAAACGGTGATTGAAAGGGATTTTGAATGTCAAAAAACTTCACAGTGATAGTTCCAGAAGGAAACGGATACAGCGACCCAGAAGCAGTAAGTCGCATTACAGACCATTTTCAACAGCTTGCGCTAAATGCAGAATTTGTTAGTGAAAACAATCTTCCTGTCCAAGATGACCACGGCGCATATACGCTTGTAACGAATGATGCCAAAGCAGAAAAGCTTGCACCAACCATTCTCGACTCACATTATGGATTAATGGCAGTAGCAGACTAAGCAAACTCGTTTTTCCATACCATTAATTATCACGCATTTTTTAAAGTCATTGTGAAATGACAAGCCAGTAAAAACGGCCCGAAAAACTGGAGCCGTGCTTTTTACTGCCAAATCGGCAATACTCAGCCGCCCGAAAATGATTTTTCCACAGCCCGAATACTTGGACGCTGTGAGGGCAAAAACCAGCCAAGAGGCACTTGGTTTATGAAAATCAAAATTACGTTATACAAACAGAAATTTACCGTAATGCTGTACAAATACGTTATAAAAACACTGAATGACCCTGGTAGCACGGCGATAATTGTCAGTATGGAAAATGAATCCGACTGTTCGCCAAATTAAAATTCCTAATCTAAGACCAAGGGCGGGACAACCGCCCTTTTTTACTTCAAATCACTAATATTCATCCCACGATATCAGCGCGCGAGTACTTGACGTTGCGGAAAGATTCCAATTTACATTGGAAAAGACGATAAGAGCGGCCTAAGCGCTCAGATCGTGCCGCGCATCGAGGAAATTTTAGCGGTTCTTGATGCCAGTGCAAAGCCGGAAGAGGCTAATTTTCCGGGTTACAGGCTTCATCCTTTAACCGGCGATTTAAAAGGCTTTGGGAGTATGAGGGTAACAGGAAACTACCGAATTATATTCGGGTTTGATGGTGACGGTTTTACCAAGGTTGATTTAGTTGATTATCATTAGGAGAATTTAGATATGTCTATGAAGAACCCCGTTCATCCCGGTAGAGTTATAAAGGGCTGCCTTGATGATCTTGATATTACGAGCGCGGCCATAGTCCTTGGTGTTACACGTCAGACGGTTTCGCGCGTTGTAAACGGCAAGACGGCCTTGTCTGATGAAATGTCTATTCGTCTTGCCAAGGCTTTTGGATCAACGCCTGAAATGTGGATGAGAATGCAGCATTCTTATGATCTTGCCCAGATACCAAGAAAAATTGATACAATTGATGTTCAGCCGTATCAGCATTCTGTTTAATGCAGGAATTTCTGTGTGACCGCTCTATTGCAGCCCAGGGTTGCGCAAAAACGGCAGGATTTCTGTGTTGCTCCAGTCAATTTCTCCAACGATTTTACGGGTCATTATGCCGTTTGGTCCGATGATAATGGTTTCAGGCAAGCGCTGGGTGAGGAAAAGCTCGTGTGTGATGCGCTTGTCCCGATCAAGTGCGATGATGGCATGCTGTAACGTTGTGATGTCTGTGAGGCCTTTTGCTTTCATGCGTGCAAAAAACTGGCGAATTTGATCCTCGTTGTCGTCGCTAGACAAGGCGATGAGTTTGGCATTGCCGTCCATGCCGTTGACCAACTCAATCATGGCCGGAAGCTCGCGTACGCACGGGGCGCAGTAAGTCGCCCAGAAGTTCAGCAACACGACTTTGCCTTTGAAATCCGCAATGTCGTGTGTTTTGCCGTTGAGATCGGTGAAGGAAAAGTTCGGGACGGGATCGCCGTTTGTTGTTTTGGCCGGATTTTGAGGCTTTGATTGTATCGGTACCATTTGTGGGCCGCCATACATGTCGTAGGCCATGGCGATCAGGCCTAAAATAATGACAATCAATGCGATGAGAGCTGGGGGCTTCATACGGTGACCGCCTTTGTGGATCTGTGTTTAATGGTCATATAAAAACCGAGGCCCAAGAGCAGTTCTCCGGCGCAAAAGACGAAAAAAAGCAGGCTTGCATTTTGCGTGAAGCCATAGGAGTGCAAGCCGACGCTCAGGATATTCACGCCGAACCATGCCATGGCGACAATGATATTTGTGCAGACCATACCGAGCGCGTAGCCCAGTTCGCGTACTTTGCCACTGATCTTCCCATGGAGGAGCCAAATTAGCCAGAGGGTGATGAGCAACGCGCCGTTTTCTTTGGGGTCCCAGCCCCAGAAGCGCCCCCAGGATTGGTCGGCCCAGATGCCGCCTAAAATGGTGCCAAGCGTTGTAAAAAACAAGGCAACGAGGGTGGCTCCCAGCATGTTCTTGTAGAGATGGGTGAGGGTGTCTTTGTCTTGCGGACGGATCAGGCGGCGGATCAAATAGACGTGTCCTAAAACGCCTGCGACAAGGCAGCAGCCATAGCCGATGGTGATGGTGACCACATGCGTGGCGAGCCAGAAATTTGTATCTAAAACAGCGACCAGCATGCCCATCGTATCGCCATCGGCGTCGAATTTTAGGCCAAGAAAATGCAGCAATGTCCCGATGGTCGCGGCGACAATAAGGCCAAGGAAATTCTTCAGGCGACGCTCGAGAATGAGGCCAAAAGCTACGGCAATGAGCGACACAAAGATGATCGATTCATACAGATTTGTCACGGGCGGGCGCTCCATGATCATCATGCGCGTGCCTATTCCTGTTGCGTGGACAGCGAGTCCTGCGAGCACCAGAGCGAAGGCAAGTCGTTGAAGCCCTTTTGGCCAAGCCATTAGCCCGGCGGCGGTGCATAATAAACCGGCGAGGTAAAAGCCAAGGCTGATGTGGAATGGTTTCCAGTTGTTGAAATAAAGCTCGGTTCGCAGCATGGTCGGGCTGGCTTGTGTGTTTGCCATGTTCAGGGATGCGCTATGAATCTCTTGGGTAAGGCGCTGCCAGGTTTGTATGTCTCCGGCGCGGTAGGCGGCGATCAATTCCTGCCAGCGGCTTAGAAAGGCCGCGCTGGCGGGAGAGCCTTGTCCTTGCGCGGTGATGTTCCATGGCGCGTACCAGAGTTCCTGCTGATCGTCCCGCCCGTTTCCCCATTGTGGCGGGATGATTTGCAAAATGCGACTGTTCTGGTCGCGGGATATCTGGATTATGCCCCTTAGGATTTTCGTGGTTTTTTCATCTTCCGTGCCCAGGCCCTGTGCATTTTTCTTTTCTAGAAGATTCTTGGATAGGGCATTAATTTTTTCATGGTGTTGGCGCAGTTGCAGATAGCTTAAAGATGTACCCGGATCGATGTTCAGGCTTTGCGCCAGTAGGCCTTCCGGGATTTCAAAATCCGGAAAAACAAGCGAGAACGAGCGCGAGATATCAGCAAAAGCCTGCACCTTGTTATAGAGCTCTAATAGCTGTTTTTGTGCGAGGGCAAGGTCTTGGGGCGCTTTGGTGAAGAGGTCTTTCCATGTTTTGTAATGCGTTGCGATACCGGTCGTGACCTCGCGGTATGAATAGCGGCGGCTTTTGCGACGCTCAAGACCCAGCGCGTCAACGACCTTGGGGTTGGGAATGTTGAGCACCTCTCGGGTATAGCCGCGCGCGGGAGTGAACATCATCTCGGCCAGCCACTGTATGGCGCTCATATCAGGGAGCGCATCCTTGCCATAGAAAATCTCGAGATTGCTACGGGCAAAGGTATCGAGCGGCTTTATACGCCCTTCATGCAGGACTGGGATTTGTGAAAAATATTTATAGTCCAAGGGGATGTCTTGGGCCTGTGCGGGGTTGGCTCCAAGGAGCGCAAGCGCAAATAAAATCGCTGGAAGCGTTTTGGCTTTTACTTTGCGTTTTATTTTTGAAATGAGCCTCGGCAGGGCTATGGCCATATGGATGAGCAGACCGATACACATGACGATGCTGGCGATGTAAGGGAACATGCGCCCTGCGTTTTTGACTACGGCTAGAACGGTGGCTTCTTCGCCGCCTCGTTCGATGAAGGAGGATTGGTAGAAGGTGTAGCCTTTATAGCGCATTGGTTCATTCATACGGATCAGGCTGCGCCATTCAGATTCTCCGTCTATCAGGATGATTTCGGACTGATAACTGCGGGCTGTTCTGGTGCCGGGGTGGACCTGTTTTTCAAAATCGAGCAGTTGGATGGAAAAGGGCAGATATGTGCGCGCTTTGCGCAGGGCGATATTGTAGGTTTTGTTGTCAATTTCCACCCACGGGCTTTTGTCAATAAAATCGGCGGAAAAATGGATGCCGTTTTTTTCTGGGCTCGCGCCGGAGAGGCGAAACTGGATGGCGGAACTGTTGAGCTCATCTTCTTTTTCCAAAGGTTGCGGCGCGATATCCATTCTTTGCGCCATGCCACGCAACGCGTTCCTTATGGGGGAGTCTTCTGCATCTTGGCGCGGGAAGATGGCGCAGTTTTTGCATTTTTTAACAATCTCTATTTTAAGGCTTGGGATATCCGGGCTGCTCAGGGGTTTGCCTTTGTCCAGGCTTTCCCACGCAAAGGCTGCGATTTTTGCGCCTGTGTCCTGGTTTTCAATGACAAGCTCACGTTGATGGTAGTCGGAGAAGTAATTTGCTTGCTCGCCTTCGGCGATCACCATATTGCCTTCTTGTGCATGAATGAACGTGAGCAAGCTGCCGCCCAGCAAAAGGAGTGCGCCAAGATGTGTGATGAGCGATCCAGCCTTTTGCGGTGTCCAGAGGCTGGCGAAAAGCATCTTGGCCAGAAGACTCAGTGTGAAAAATGCCATGGTGGTAAGGCCGCCGGGCAGTGGAACAGGGCCAAGCCAGAGAATGGTGGAGAAGAAAAACATTTCTTGTGCGCGGTAGAGGCCTATATATTTTTGTGCGATCGTCCCGACGACGAGCAGGATCATCAGCCAGATCAGTGTGTAAAACACTGTGCTGGGCTGAGCAAGGCGCTGGCCGTATGTCCGTATGGTTTTTAACATGCGCGTGATCCGGCGTTTTGATCTGTTGTTTTCCTTGTATGACGCGAGTGGGCACACTGAACACTATGTGCGCTGTGATATCAAGGCCAAAGCATTCTTGCAGCTTAAATTGACAAAGGGCGTATCTTATATAAGAAAAATAGATATAGTGACGATGTTATGAAGAATTTGTTTGGTTTTTTCAGGGGGATTTTGACCATGAGCAAGGTAAAAGCCGTGGATTGCACGACATTGAAAGAGTGGCTGGATAAGAAGGAGGCCATTTTGATCGATGTCCGTGAGAAAGCCGAATATGATCAGGCGCACATCAGGGGTTCAATTTTGATTCCTGTGGGGACATGCTCTGCCGAGGCTGTGCCTCACGATCAGGGCAAGAAAATAGTGTTTCATTGTAAGGCTGGAAAGCGCGGCGAAATGGCGTGCACAGTTTGTGCTCAGGCGATGCCGGAAAGGATAGTTTATAATTTAACGGGTGGAATTGATGCGTGGATTTCTCAAGGCTATCCGTATGAGAGTCAAAATACGGCATGAGTGTTTTTTTGTACTACCAGTCGTTTCTAGATGAAGAGATCTTGAATTGTTCATTCAGTAACATTAATGTATAGCCAAGTTCACTGCGTTCTTTATTATCATTTTTTCTTTTTTAGAAAGGCCCTTTTCATGTTGAGGAAAGGGGAAGATGTCAGATGATAGATACAAAAGAATTGCAGTCGCTTTTTGCTTTGAGTCCTGAGGAAACCGAGATTGCTCAAAAGGCTTTTAACGCTGTTGATACTTCTGCGATTATTGATGGGTTTTATCAAAAATATACGTCTCATGAGGTGACCGCGCCGTTCTTTCAAGCGCAGGATATTGACCGCCTTAAGTCAGCGCAAACCACACATTGGGATGTTCTTGTAAAGGAAGGGGCCACGGAATCATTTTTTGAAAAAACGATGACGATTGGCGCTATCCATGAGAAAATCGGAATCAATCCATCCATATATCTGTCCGGCTATGCCTATGTTTTTGAAGAGCTTTTGAATCAGGTTATTTCATCGCTGGGGATGCTGGAAAAGAGCAAGAGGAAGAAACTGGTCGGCGCGTATACGCGTCTTTTGATGATGGATATTGCCGCTTCTATGACGGCTTATATTGATAAAGTGAGCGATACCAATGCTGTTGCGTTAAACCAGTCCTTTATCGAAGGGGTTATCGGCACGGCTGTTGAGGTTTCTATGAGTATGAACAAGGTCTTTATGGATGGCTTGAAGACCGGGCAGATTGCGTTTGAGGTTGATCACCAGGTGAATTCCATTTCGGCAGCCATTGAAGAAATGTCAGCGACGGTTGGCACCATTACAAGCAATACAGAACAAGCCCTTGAATATACCAAAAATGCTAGTGAGAGTGCCGGGCAGGGACGGCAAGTGTCTGATAGTGCCATGAAAAATATGGTGACGATCAAGAACGCCGTGATGGAAACATCTTCCAAGGCCTCAAATTTATCGGAATCTTCGAAGAAAATTGAACAGATATTGTGCAAAATTCAGGATATCGCCGATCAAACAAACCTTTTGGCCTTGAATGCAACGATTGAAGCCGCGCGCGCGGGGGATGCCGGGAAAGGCTTTGCTGTTGTGGCCAATGAAGTGAAGTCATTGTCCAATGAAACCAGTCAGGCCACGCAGGAAATTTCCGACATTATCAACGAATTTGTAAACAGTATTCAGGAAATTGTTGAATCGATGCAGCGCGTGGACACGGCCGTTGATTCCGGACAGGAAGTGACCGAGCAAGTGAAAATGCGCATGGATGAGATTGAACAGCATGCCAATCAGGTGCGGCTCTCAATGGATGAGATCTCGGGCGCCCTGACGGAACAAAGTCAGGCCTCACATGAGATCTCGGCAGCGTCTTCAACTATTCTGAGCAGCTCCAGCCACAACAAGGAGATGAGTGAAAAGAGCATCATGGTCGGGCGCCAATCCGGTACAACTGTTGTTGAATTGATTACATCTCTATCGGGCTCGGCCAAACCAACCAGCAAACTGATTTTGAATCTTGCTAAATCCGATCACCTGATCTGGGTGCGTAAGGTTACCGATATGTTGTTGGGCGGGAATGCTATGAAGCAAGAAGAGTTGAGCGATCATACGCAATGCCGTTTGGGGAAATGGTATTATGATCTGGGCAAGGCTGAGTTTGGTGATACTGATATTTTTAAAAAACTTGAAGGGCCGCATGCCAATATCCATAAGCTTGGTCGTGAAGCCTTTGAGTTGCATAACAATAATCAGCATGATATGGCTTTGGAAAAACTTGCCCAGATGGAAGAGATATCCGAAATTATTGTCGATATGCTAAATCAGCTTGGCGATATGATTGATGATTAGTGGCTAAGCATGCTCTGCTAAGTTTGCAGGCGGCTTTGTATTTTTTCAAAAGGTTCGAGTTGGCTTAGTGGGCCAAGAGCCGCGAGTGTTACGCGGCTTGAGAATATTTTTTGCGCTACATTTTCGACGTCTTTAAGCGCAACGTTATCGTATAGTTCTATGATTTGCTCGGCACTGCGCACATGTCCCCGCGTGAGCATGCATTTTGCATTTTGATCGGCACGGCTGGTCATGGATTCGCGGGCGATAAGCGTGGTGGCTTTTAGTTGTGCTTTGGCGCGGGCCAGTTCAGTCGGCGTGATGTTTTTGCTTACGGCCTTGATTTCATCGCAAATTACAGGGATCAGTTCCGGCAGTTTTTCCGGCCCCGTTCCGGCATAAATCATGAACTGGCCGCTATCTGAGCAGGCCGAATGGAAGCTAAAGATGGAATAGACAAGGCCGCGTTTTTCCCGGACTTCTTGAAAAAGACGGGAAGACATGCCCCCGCCCAGAAGCGTTCCCAGCGTTTGCGCTGTGTGGTAGTTCGAATCAAGTCGGCTTATGCCGTTATAGCCCAGAATGATGTGGGCTTGCTCCAAATCTTTTTCGAGACGAAATTCGCTTCCGCCCTTGTAGCGGGCGGGGGCCTTTTCATGCTCCTGATCGTCGGGTAGCGCGTTAAACAGGGCGATGATTTGTGCAACAAAATCTTCATGATCGACGTTTCCGGCGGCGCTGATGACCATGCGGTTTGGGGTGTAGAGTGTTTTTGTGTAGGCGCGCAGCTGATCACGTGTGATGCTTTGGATAATCTCGCTTTTGCCTAGAATTGGCGCGCCCAAAGATTGTTCGGGGTAGGCGGTTTCGTAATAGTGGTCAAATATGACATCGTCAGGCGTATCATTACACATGCCGATTTCCTGAAGGATTACGCCACGTTCACGCTCGATTTCGTCTTCGGGCATGGTCGATTCTTGGATGATGTCGGCCAATACATCAAGGGCCAGCGGCAGGTCATTTTTGAGCAAGTGTATATGATAGCTCGTGATTTCGCGGCTGGTGTAGGCGTTCATGTGGCCGCCGACATTCTCGATTTCCTCGGAAATCTGACGGGCGCTGCGTTTTTGCGTGCCTTTGAACAGCATATGCTCGACCATGTGCGCTGCACCGTTATGCGCGAGGTCTTCGTTGCGGGTGCCGACGCCAACCCAAACGCCGACGGCTACGCTTTCGACTTCTTTGACGCAATCGGTGACAATGCGCAGGCCGCTCGGGAGGGTTGTGGTTTTGATTGAGTCCATGTCCGTATGGATATCTCAGCGCCTTAAAAAAGACAATGATTGTTTGACAGATTTTTAGTTTCTATGTCAAAACGTAAAAAAGTATTTAGGGTGATAAAAATGAAATTTCCACGATTAGCTGTGTCTGTTATATCTGCTTTTTGGCTTGTATCCTGTGCGACCACGCCGCCGGATGAAAAAATTGAGCCTGTTGATGTGGA
>Ga0316201_10000498_pt1 | contig 22512 bp, 12 predicted proteins | sample CS6wburrow_MG_FD_204516 | JGI IMG/M metagenome (GOLD analysis project Ga0316201, IMG submission 204516) | Coastal sediment microbial communities from Delaware Bay, Delaware, United States - CS-6 worm burrow | ecosystem: Environmental > Aquatic > Marine > Coastal > Sediment | place: USA... | reverse complement strand
AAAAGATGAAGATGGCAAACCGCTGATCGACAAGATTCTGGATACTGCCGGTCAGAAAGGCACCGGCAAATGGACCGGTATCAGCGCACTCGATCTCGGTGTACCGTTGACATTGATCGGTGAGTCGGTGTTCGCACGCGTACTGTCGTCGTTGAAAGATGAACGTGTCCGCGCATCAGCGATACTCGGTCCGCGCCCGCAAACTTCATATTCAGGCGAACGCGATGAAATCTTAAACGCACTGCGTGATGCACTGTATGCCTCCAAGATCATCTCTTATGCACAGGGTTTCATGCTTATGTCTGAAGCAGCAAAAGAGATGGGCTGGGATCTTAACTATGGTGAGATAGCCCTGATGTGGCGCGGCGGCTGTATCATCCGCAGCACATTCCTCGGCAACATAAAAGATGCCTATGATAAAAACCCCGAGCTGGAAAACCTGGCGCTGGATTCCTTCTTTACCGAGGCGCTGAAATCAGCAGAAGCCGGCTGGCGTAAAGCAGTGATCCTCGCCGTCGAAAACGGTATTCCAGCACCGGCATTTTCATCGGCCCTGTCCTACTTCGATGGTTACCGCAGTGAACGCCTGCCGGCAAACCTGCTGCAGGCGCAGCGGGATTATTTCGGTGCTCATACCTATGAGCGAGTTGATGCTGAACGTGGTGAGTTCTTCCATACTGACTGGACCGGGCATGGTGGCAAGGTCGCTTCTACAACTTATGAAGTATGATTTTTATCGACTGTAATATTTAGCTCTGCTCTATCTTACAACAGTAATAAGTGAAGATGAACGGGAACTGGCTTTTGTCGTGTGCTGGCTGTATTGCCAGCGGAGTGTCTGCGTCTAGTTCGCTTTTGCCAGGCACAGATGGCCATCAATTCGTTGTTTTGGATCATTGAGTTCAAGCAACTCTTCGAGAGGCATCGGCCTGGCGTAGTAATAGCCTTGAAAGATATCGCAATCATGCTCGCACAGAAAATCTACCTGATCATCATGCTCGACGCCTTCAGCGACTACTTTGATATTCATCCCGTGCGCCATGGCAATAATTGCCCTGGTGATAGCCATGTCCTCGCTGCTTTGTGGCAGTCCTGAAATAAAACTTTTATCGATTTTAAGCTTGTTTATCGGGAAGCTTTTCAGGTAACTCATCGATGAAAAACCGGTACCAAAATCATCGATAGCTACATTTACACCCAGATTATTTAACTGCTTGACCTTGTCGATTACGAGGTCACTGTCATCCATGAGTATACTCTCAGTCAGTTCGAACTCCAGGTAACCAGGTTTGACACTCGACATTTTCAGTGCATTACGGACCGTGTCGATGAATGAGCTTTCGCGAATCTGTATACCTGAAATATTTATCGCGATGCTTATATCTTTCAAACCGGACTCTATGACATGGTTACTGTGCTGGCATGCGGTATTGATGAGCCACTCACCTAATGGCAGGATCAACCCGGTCTCCTCGGCAATGGGTATAAATTCATCTGGGTTGACCATGCCTTTCTGCGGATGGTTCCAGCGCATCAGGGCTTCGATCCCGATGAGTTTGCCGTTGTTAGCATCGACCTGTGGTTGATAATACAGTTCCATCTGACCTTCAGTTATCGCATGGCGTAAATCACTCTCTAACTGGAACTTGCGGCTGTGGTTATCATTCATCTCCTTGTTGAAATACTGGTAATTATTTTTACCGCGCAGTTTTGCTTCATACATCGCCATATCAGCATTGACCAGCAAGTCATTCGCAGCAGCAGCATCTTCAGGGCAAATACTAATACCGATGCTCACGCCTATGAAAAAGCTGTTACTGTCGAATACAAAAGGATTAGATAACGCTTCGATACATTTTTCAGAAACGATAGATATATCTTCGATCTGCTTGACCTTTTCGAGGATGATGGCGAACTCATCACCGCCGATACGGCAGATATAGTCATTCTGGCGTAAAACGTTAGACAGTCTGGCGGATGCCTGTTTTAATAACATATCACCGGTTTTATGTCCCAGCGTATCATTGACGATCTTGAAGTTATCCAGATCAAGGAATAACAGAGCCATCTTCTGTTTTGATGTTATCGCATGTTCGACTGCACGCTCAAGATGCTCATGAAAGAAATGGCGATTGGGTAAGTCAGTGGTGACATCGTAGTAGGCCAGTTTATCCAGATGCTCCTCAGCCTTGTATCGTTCCGAGAGTTCATATGCAAGCTTTTCGTCATTCATCTGTATGTGTGCGAGCATCTCATTGAAACCACGCGAGAGAATACCGATTTCATCATCTGTTGTGTCATGGACTCGAACACTGTAATCATTTTTTAGAATGACGGTGTCCATCATACTTGAAAGGTTCTGTAGTGGACCGGTGATGCTCTTTCTTAGTTTTAGCAGCAGTAATGAAGCCAGGGTAAGGCCAGCCAGTGCTACGATCGTGGTGTAGATAAGGTAATTGATGATGTTGCTGTACAGGCCTGAGATATCTGCCTCGATGAACAGTGTGCCGATCGTTTTACCCTCGAATTCGATCTCCTGATTGATATGTATCTTATTGTTCAGCAAGCTGTCGTCTTTATGCTGATGTATGTCTGTATCTATATCATCATGGTCTTTTTCCGACATGTGCAGGCCGCTGATGTTCTTATCAATACCATGCCTGATGTAACTGGCAAGAACATCTCCTTTGGTATCGTAAATGACGGCTATATGCACATCTGAAGATGATGTGAAAGCATGCAGGATATCTTTAGCGCCGCTCTCGTCATCAAATACCAGGGCTGCGGTCGTATTGTTTGCCACCATCTTCGCCTGAACGATTAGTGACTCCATGATGAAGTCACGTTTAGTTAAGTACTCGCCGAGAACAGCCATGATCACAGAGAATGACAGAGCAGTAGTGGTTACCACCAGGTTGATGACGAGAAATTTGTTCTGTATCGACAGGTTGCTCAGGAATTTTTTTATGGCTGCAAGCGACATGTCTTAGTTGACCTCTCTGGCGAGCCGGAGAAGTTTTGCGCTAATCTCGAGATTGGAAGCTAACGCCATGGTGTGATTGACGTCGAATGCGACCTTGTCATCATTGATGCTGAGTCCGATCATGACGCCGAACTCTGTCACATTCTCAGCATCAGAAACAGTCAGCACATGTGCACCATCTATCTTTTTAAGGGCACGCTCGAACAGGTAACGCTCTGGCGGAATGATGTTCAAAAAAACGATGTGACATGTTCTTACTTCATCGATACGCCTGGTGCGTACTACTCTGATGGTTCGGCCATTGCTCACCTTGCCATCGATACTGTCGATTTTATTGCCAAACGGGTCTTTGCCATAAATACAGACTTTAAGCTCACCTGATTTATCAGGCCATTGTGTGAACTTTGCAAAATTATAGATGAAGCCAGCTTTGATGGTGTACTCAGAAACATTTTCTGCAAACGTAGCCGCAGGTACCTGTGATACCAGTATGGTAACAAGCAGAAACAAATGTTTGATCGTAGTCTTATACAAAACTGTTATACCTATAACCGTTCTCTAAAATGTGTAAGTAGCCTTGATTCTAAAATTTCTACCATCCTGAACGATGCTGCTCTGAACATGCTCTACAGACACGGGGTCGGCATACTGTTTGTCAAACAGGTTGTAGATACTGGCAGAGAGTATCAGCCGCTCATAAACTTTCTGACTGGACAGGGTCAGATTAGTTACGCCATAACCGCCGGTATTGCCTCCGTTAGGGGTGGTGCGTGAGCTCAGGTATTGAAACTCGATGCCGGCATCGGCGCTCTGACTGAACACGGGTGCAGTCATATTAAATTTGAACATGTGCTCTGGCGAATTCGTCAGGCGTTCACCGGTGGATTTGTCTTCAGTATCGACGAAGCTGTAACTGCTGCGCAATTTCAGACCGCTGTCATCGATATATTCGGCTTCGAGATCGGTACCCCGAGCGGTTATGTCTTCAAGGTTGTCAAAAAAGAGGTCGCCCGTACCGGGGTCGCTAAACAACCCGATAAGGTTGCTCGTGTTATTAGAGTAGAAAGAAGCGGCTAACCTGAAATTATTATTCAGGTAATGTTCGATATCTATCTCAATGGTCTCAACTTCTTCAGGTTCCAGGTTGGTACTCGGCAGATAGCCCAATGTCTCAGGATAGTACAACTCGTAAGCGTTCGGGTTGCGGTATGACGTGCCATAGATAAATTTCAGCGTGGTTTCAGGCTGCATAGAATAGATAACGGCAAGCCGTGGACTGACGACGCTCTTATTTACATTGGAGGTATCCGTGTCATAAATATTTTTATCGTAACGGATGCCTGCGTTCAGGATGAATTGCTCCGATAATCGTATCTCATCCTGTATGTACAGGCCGTACCTCTCGCCGGAGCGACTGTCGTCCAGGTAGCTTGCGAATGGGTCGACATCAAAGTTGGCCTGGTCCTGTGTTCCGTTATTTTGCAGCTCTGTGCCCAGTATGATGCGGTGCTTGTCAAAATGCGTCGTCTGGTAGCGTAACTCTGCATTCCACCATTCACCAAGTTGTTCATCTCTGTTAACGGTAAGCGGCGGGTAGTCATAAATAAAGTCACCGGTGTATTCATACCTGCCTAATGAAAAGCTGCCGAATATCTGTGATGTATTATTGATAGCGGTATCATAAGTCAGCGTCGCCATGCCGAGTGTATCGACTGTTTCACTCGGTGACATGTTAAATTCCTGCTCATATGAGGCCGTTGGAATACCTTTCGTTCGATTATTGTAAGCAGCTTCAAATCCCCAGCTTTCGTATTTCAGCTTAAGGAAAAGGTTCTGTGATTCATGATAATCGAGCCCTTCAGCCACGCCATTGTTGGTGGCAGGATCATCAAATTCGGGGAAATAGATGTCAGCACCATCGCTCTTGTAAGCCGAAGCTGAGAATATTGCATCGATACCATTATGAAAACTGCTGCCGGCAGTAACGCGAGCCCTGCGGCTATTCTCGCTCGCATAATCAGCCGAGACCTGCACGCCGTCGATGGCATCGCCGCTTTTGGTAATAACGTTGATGACACCGAAAACTGCATTGGCGCCATAGATGGCGGAGCCCGGACCAGCTGAAAACTCGACACGCTCTATCAGGTCAACGTTCACGATGCCATCGAAGTCAAAACCGAAACTGTCATAGGTATTGTCATTGACCCGCTGGCCATCGAGCAGCATCAATATTCGAGTACTGTAATCACCCGGCAGACCAAACCCGCGCACACTGAGGTAACTGTAATTACGATCATAGGTGGAATATAAACCGGGAATGCTATTCAGTATATCTTTCAGCGTCCTGTAACCGTACTCCCTGATTGCATCAGATGTGATTACGGTAACCCTGGAAGGTGCTTCACTCGTTCTCTGATTGAATTTTGAAGCAGTAAAAACTTCAGTATTCAGTAGTTGCTCTAACGATATCTCGGTGATATCTGCAGGACTATCACTTGTCTGTTGTTTGCTATCACCCTGCGCGAAGAGGTTGCTGCTCGTCGAAGATACGAGTGATACAAGTATCAGGTTGCGTAGATAGGTATTCATTATTGTTAGCCTGGTCAGAGATTATTTGATTGAAAATCGTGACTCTTGTGTCTGGTAAAAACATCAGTTCCATCATGAGAATAGTGTAATAAGCGCGAAGTGCAATCGTTTGGCAGATAAAATATGTATTTTAAATCAATGATATACGTGCCAATTTGCTGACGAGATTGGTCGTAAAGCTGACAGCTGCTAAGGCGTTGTGTTGGCTGATGAAAACGTCATTGCGGTACCGGTATTCTCATCGTCACTATTGAACCTCGATGGCTGCTGTCGTGAACGGCTGCCGGTAAACCTGTTGCAGTGCGATGCACCACTTTAGTGCGCTCGTTTATGAGCGCCTGGATGCTAAACGTCGTGAGTTTTTCACACCGGCTGGGCCGGCATGGAGGGAAATACCGCTTCGATGAAATAAGAAGTGTGAATAAAAGCTGAACGTTCTTTTACGAGAAAAAGGACGCTCTCCAGGAAGCCGGTCTGCAGACGGCGAATTCAATGCGATAGAAAAGAAAAGGCTCACATTATGTTGTGAGCCTTTTAAGGTGTCGAATTACGCCCCCGTACAGTGACAGTTCGGTAGTCCGACCCCTTTATTTTCCTTTTAATTAGATTTTCACTTTTTTTTCACATTAACTTTACGATTTCTTCACATCTCCAGATTTAGCATAAGTGAAAGTCTGATGTATGGACTTGATGTTGCTTAATTTTTTCAATAACACTGGAGACAAACATGAGATCCTTATATAAAACACTTTCGGTCGCGTTACTTGCGACGACCCTGATCGCCTGTAGTAGCGATGACGATAATACGGCCGGCAATATTGTCGAGGTTGCTAAAGCAAACGGTTCATTCACTACACTGGTCGCTGCGCTCGAAGCTTCCGGTCTCGATGATGTGCTGGCTGACGAGAAGCGAGACTTCACCGTATTTGCCCCAACCGATGCGGCCTTTGCAGCTTTGCTAGCAGATTTGGATATAAGCGCGGCAGAGTTGCTTGCATCGCCGAATCTATCAGATATCCTGCTCTATCATGTCGTGCCTGATGCAGAGATCAACTCCACTGCAGCCATCGCGGCCGCAGGCACCACGGTAACGACCGCCAACACAGATGATATCGGCGTTGCTCTTAAAGGTGCTGACCTGTTCATCAACGCCTCTCGGGTAGAAAATCCTGACGTTGCGGCTAACAATGGCGTCATCCACGTCATCGATGCGGTACTGATACCGACCGAAGACGATGCCACATCCGGAACGATCGCCGACGTGGCCACAGCAAATGGCAGCTTCAACACGCTTGTTGGTGCATTGGGTGCGACCGGCCTGGCTGCAACGCTGGCTGATGCAAATGGTAAATTCACCGTATTTGCCCCAACCGATGCGGCATTCGCCAAAATCGACACCAGTGGCTTGAGCAATGACCAGCTAAAGGACATCTTGCTATACCATGTCATTGTCGGCGCTGAAGTAAATGCCGCCGCGGCAACTGCGATTGCCGGCAACACCGTCGGAATGGGCAATGGTGATAAGATGGCGCTGTCGTTGAGCAATACAGAGCTGTTTGCCAACCTGTCGAAAATCAGTCTGCCAAACGTGGATGCCAGCAATGGTATAATTCATGCGATCGACACTGTGTTGCTGCCGCCAGCTGAAACCGCTGCGCCAACCTTGAACATCGTAGAAACCGCCCAGGGTGATCCACAATTTTCAACTCTGGTTACGGCACTCTTGGCGACATCAGACCTTGTGGCAACACTCTCTGATCCGGATGGGGATTTCACAGTGTTTGCACCGACCGACGCTGCATTTAATGCCCTTGAAGCCAGTAATCCTGGAATAACCGCCACTCTGTTGGCTAGCCCAGATGGCGCTCTGAGGGACATCCTGTTGAAGCATGTGGTTTCAGGATCAGTTGACTCGGTTACTGCATTTACCCTTAACGGTACGGAAGTTCCAACCGTCAATGGTGAAACTGTTGAAATCGCCATCGACTCCGGCGTGTTTAAGGTTGATGGTGCACAGGTTACGACCTTTGACATAATCACAACCAACGGTGTCATACATGTAATCGATGCGGTCATCTTACTCGACTAGTCTTTGTTTACATGTCTCAACCTGAAAGCAGGCCCTCCGTGGCCTGCTTTTTTTGTCATCATGGTGTTCTGCTTGCAACACACTACTGGATTTAATGCCTGAAATTAGCCGGATCGGCCAATAATAAAGAGGTGGTAAAAGCCTTACTACCACTTGCAACTATATGCCTTTCGACCCCGTTAATTTTTCCCGGCCATATCAGCAAAAGTTGATGGTGAGCCCTGGTGAATGTGTGCCGGCAATCCTGCTGCAGGCACGACACGATTACTGCGGTGCACACATCTGCAAGTGTCTCGATAAAAAAAGCGTGGTGAGATTTCCCATACCGACTGGGCCGGTCATGGCGGCAAAGTTGCATCTATCACACTATGAAGTGTGAAAAGCCTGGTTGTCTGTTAACGAGATAAAAGAAGCGGTCCAGGAAGCTAACCTGAAGATTACGATTAAAATGCTATAGAAAAATAAAAGGCTCACACGACAGTGTGAGCCTAATAAGGTATCGAATTATGCACCTCTGCAATGACAGTTTGGTAATCCGGCTATCTTGCAGGCCAGTTTGCAACCACCTTCACCAAACAGGCCTTCCAGATGTTTTCTCGTGCATGGTGCTGTCGGATTGATTTCCTTGCTAAGATTTTTAATTATTACTCTTGGATCAGGAGCCATATCATATTCCGCCTGATAGTCTCTTAAATAATTGATAACAAGCCAATGACAATCCGTTAACTCTAATCCATGCTCTTCTGCCATATCGATAGCAAAATCTTTGGTCCAGGCATCAAAATTAACCAGGTAACCTTTATTGTTAAATTCTAAGTTTGTGTTTTGTAACATTTCTCCTTCCCTCCGCAATATGATTAAATAGTTAACCTACGATATTATCGTAATTAATGAATATTTATTTTGACTTGATTACGATCAATAAAGGCCAAGAATCATTATAAAAACTTTAAATAAGCAGGAAGATTTCATAAGTAAAATTAATAGCTTGCTTCATATCTATCATAAAAGTTAGGAAAAATAAAAAAGGCCGCATTTTTGCGGCCTTTTTTAGACTTTTAGAACTTAAATTGCCATCGTAACCTCTTGTTAAGGTAACAAAAAAATCAATGTGCTACTTGATGAACAGCATCTCCTGGTACTTAGGAAGCGGCCAAAGCTCATCTGATACTTCTGCTTCCAGTGCATCGGCATGAGCACGTACTTCATCCATCAGGGCGCGGATATCGTTTGCACAGAACTGCATGTGTTCTTCAGTCGAAGCGAAGCCTTCTTTCTCCATGGCTTCACTGAGCTTCTCGACTGCAGACATCATCGCATTTACCTCAGCGGCAACTGTTTCAGCCGTTGAGTTATCCAGCTCGATCTTCAGTTTGGCCATCCGTTTACCGGTTTTAGCCAGTCCTGACAGGTAGCTCATGGCCGCAGGGTAGATCGATGTTTTCGCCATGTCGATCACGAGTTTGGCTTCCACCTCGATAGACAGTACATACTGCTCTGCATAAACCTCGAAACGGCTCTCCAGTTCAACCGGAGAGAGTACACCGGTATCGGCAAACAATTTCTTTATAGAGTCTTCGCGAAGAGCCGGCAGGGCGTCAGCCGTGGTCGGGATGTTTTTCAGGCCACGTTCTTTAACAGCCATCTCGTGCCAGTCGGTAGAATAACCGTCACCACCGAATACGGCATTGCCGTGCTCGCTCATCAGTTCTTTGAGTACAGTAACCACGGCGGTTGCCTTGTCACTGCCGCCATTCAGTTCAGCTTCCAGTTTCTCTGCAATCCAGTTCAGTGAATCGGCCAGCATGGTATTCATCGCTACCAGTGGACCTGAGACAGACTGTGCCGAGCCGACTGCACGGAACTCGAAACGGTTGCCGGTAAAGGCAAATGGTGAAGTCCTGTTACGGTCACCCGGATCACGTTCGAATTTAAGAATCTGGGAAAGGCCAAGATCCATCTCACCGCCTTCCTCATGTGTCGTAACTTTGCCTTCCTTAATGTCCTGGAACACTTTTTCCAGCTGATCGCCAAGGTAGACCGAGAGGATGGCTGGTGGTGCTTCATTTGCACCCAGGCGATGATCATTGCCGGCAGAAGCGATAACTGCGCGCAACAGCGGGCCATATTTGTGAACACCACGAATCACAGCACCACAGAACAGCAGGAAATTCAGGTTCTCATGAGGTGTGCTTCCCGGGTCGAGCAGATTGCCCTGCGTGGCATTACCGACTGACCAGTTAACATGTTTACCCGAGCCATTGATGCCGGCAAAAGGTTTTTCATGCAGCAGGCAGACAAAACCATGTTTTTTCGCTGTGCTCTTCAGCAGTGTCATCATCAGCTGCTGATGGTCAGCGGCAACATTGGCCGCCTCGAAGTAAGGCGCGATCTCGAACTGGCCAGGAGCCACTTCATTGTGATGTGTTTTGGCTGGGATGCCCAGGCGGTATAGTTTGTCCTCAAAGTCCTGCATGAACACCTGAACACGGGCAGGGATAGCGCCGAAGTAATGATCATCGAACTCCTGGCCTTTTGCTGAGGGTGCGCCGAATAATGTACGTCCAGCTAACAGCAGGTCAGGGCGTGCATTGGCGAAAGCAGCGTCGACCAGGAAGTATTCCTGCTCAGCGCCACAGCTTGAATTTAGCGGTGCGATCTCGGTCTCGCCCATCAGCGAGAGTACTTTCTGTGCCGCTTTGTTCATCGCATCGTTAGAGCGTAACAGCGGGATCTTCTTATCCAGTGCTTCACCCGTCCATGACATGAAGACACAGGGGATCATCAGGGTGGCGCCATTATCTGTCTCCATGACATAAGCCGGGCTGGTTGGATCCCATGCAGTGTAACCACGAGCAGCATTGGTCATGCGGATGCTGCCGTTAGGGAATGAGGAGCCATCTGGCTCGCCCTTGATCAACAGGCTGCCGGTGAATTCGGTAATCGCATTGCCGTCAGAGGTAGTGATGATAAAGCCATCATGTTTTTCTGCGGTGATGTTGGTCATCGGGTAGAAGATATGAGAGAAGAATTTACAGCCCTTGGAAACCGCCCACTCTTTCATCGCGGCTGCGACAACGTCAGCCGTTGCCGGATCCAGTGGCGCACCTGTCTGTACCGTTTTCTTGACTTCTTTGAACGCGTTCTTGGACAACGCCCATTCCATACGGGCGAGGTTGAAGACGTCATCTGCCCAGATCTTTCCTAACCTGTCGGTCATCTTCACTTTCATCGGTTCACGGGTTGTTATTTGAGATATCGCTTGTAAGCGAGATGTGTTACTCATTTTCTTCTTCCTCAACTAAGGTTTGTTAAATTAATTTATGGAAATGTAATCGTTTTGGATCCTGTCGTTTTCTGTATCGACAGGTGGCATCAAGAGACCACTTTCCTGGCTGACATAACATCGTCTGTAACTGGATGACGTATTAAAGGTGTATTAGCAATTATCATACCAATATGTGAATTGCATGATGATTGCCTGCAAAATCAGCTAAAACACTGTCGTATGGTGACAAATAAATAATGGCTTGTTTAGTGTGGAGGTACAGTGGTGCAATAATACATTATTTATGATCCATCTTGGTGCGAAGCGCGCATCTATGGTGCATAAATCATTTGCTTTGATTGGAACCATCATTAATAACAAATATTTTTTTCACTTGTAATTCTTTTCTGATATAAGTTAGTGACTCGTTGAGACGTTGAAATATTTATCAGGCTGGGCCATCCAATGGAAAAAAATGTACTGGACACATATCAGAAGGCGCTGGCCTTCAACATGGACAAGGCGCCGTATGGCACGATTGCAGAAATTGGTGCCGGACAGGAAACCTCCCGGTGGTTCTTCAAGGTAGGTGGCGCAGCGGCCTCAATTGCCAAGACTATGTCAGCTTATGACATGAAATTTAGTGATTCTATCTATGGGCCCTGCCAGCGATATGTCAGTCGTGAACGTCTGCAGGCCATGCTCGATAAGGAATATAAACTTGTCATCGATCGACTCGATTCACTGCGTGGATCGGAGTGTACTTTTTTTGCGTTCGCCAATACGGTATCGACATACAGCTATACGCAAAAAAAGACAGGTAATGGCTGGCTGGGTATCCGCTTTCAGACGCATCCTCAGGAACCGGCATCACAGATCGATCTGCATGTCGTGTTGAAAGGTAAATCGAACACGCAGGATCAGGATGTGCTCGGTATCCTCGGCGTTAACTTGATCTACGGAGCCCATTATTTTTATGATGATCCGATCGCTCTGATTACCTCGCTGATGGATGAGCTCAGTTCCGAGTCACTGGAGATCGATATGATCGATTTCGACGGTCCCGCCTTTGCATCGGTCGACAATCGCCTGATGGCACTGTACCTGGTCAAATACGGGCTGACGCATGCTGCGATGTTCAATGCCAGCGGCAAACTGGTGCAGCCTTCAGATGCCTTATATAAAAAATCAGTACTCGTTGAGCGTAGCCTGTTTCGCCCACCGACGAAGCTGACGATGAATATACTCGATAGTGCTTATGAGGCCTTTATCGAGGAACCGGATGTCGATCCGGAATCGGTTGTGGTGTTGAGCGAAATGACGCTGCATAACCTGCGTGACCGTGATGGTGATTGTCTCGATTCAGATGTCGATATCGAAGATTTCCTGCAACGCGCAGAGATATTGAGCGCGCTAGGCAAGAACGTTTTGATCTCAAACTTTGGGGAGTTCTACAAACTGGCGCAGTACCTGTTCAGCCAGACAAATAAACCGATCGCGCTCGCGCTGAATATACCGAACCTGTTAAATATCTTCACTGAAAAATATTATGAGAACCTCGATGGAGGTATCCTCGAAGCCTTTGGCCGGTTGTTTAGAAATGATATGCGTCTGTTCGTCTGTCCGCAGATAGACCCTGTTACTGGTGAACTTATTAGCGTCGACAATGTGAACATCGAAAATCATCTGCGCCACCTGTACCGTCATCTTATCGAGAATGAGTACATCAGGCCGCTGAATACGATCGAACAGGATTACCTGTTGATAAAACCAAAGGATGTCCTTAACAAGATACGAGATAAAGACGCTTCATGGACGACCATGGTTCCTGAACAGGTTGCAAGCATAATCAGCGAACGAGGGCTATTTCAAAAATCAGCCTGTCTCTCAGATTAAGCGTCAGCACATTATGCTAACGTTGAACTCATTCAGAACTCATTCTCGTCCTGTAGGCGCAGAGCATCTGCGTAGTTTAGGGGTACGGTGATACCGGCTTCTTCATCGGCCAGCACCATAAAGAAACTGATCCAGTTTTCATCGTTGAAGGTCTGGATTATATGCTCACGGCAGGATAACTTGTGTTCGATGACCTCGCGTTGAAGCCTGAATATCTCGTTCTGCATCTGAATCAGGCGAGAAGATGAAACAGTCGGTGACAGGGCGGCCTGTTTCATCTCGATACGTTTATCAGCGATCTTACGCATCGTGCTCAGCATCGGTTCCCTGTTTGTTTTTCGCCACTGATCAAGGTCATCGACCTGTTCCTGTGTGAGTCCGATGAAATCCTTGTTATCGATTATTATAGGCAGCAGGTTAGGCAGAAAATTAATCTTGTCCAGCTTTTTTATCGCATGATCCAGGTCATGACGTTTCTGTTCCACGGTCGGTTCAGCATATGCGGAATGTTGTGTTATGAATAAGACACTGATCATAAATAGTATGCGCACGAACATATCATTACCTCTATTAATTGTTTAGTTATTATTTTTTTTCATTTAGAAATACGCTAATGTTTCACGTGTAGCTGCTGTAATCACAGCATAATTCATGCCATGATTATTAGAATATTATAACATACTGATAATTAAGCGCAGTCATTCTTGATGGCCTTGATCGAACCCGGCTTTTTAGTATTTTATGCACCAGCTTGTTACAGAAACCCCGGGTTTTGCCGTTTAATAGTGCGTGAATGAATGCATCATATATGGCCTGTTAAGCGACCGATATCAGAAAAGATCAGCGATGGATAGGCGGTCTCTTGCAGCAATATATAACCCGCTGGCTAGCGTTCGTCATTTTCAGGAAAATCATCGAATGATCGCAGCAGGTCGGTCTTTCGAACTCAGGTGTTGCAATCAGAGGCCTGTGTACTGCTGATGTGCGGACTTCGATGAGCTGACATGGCTATCAAATATGTCCGGCTGTCAGTTCAACATCACATGCTTTGTCCTGGATAGTATTCATTCAACTGGATCATTAGCGATCAATTCGACGCGAACATCCATATTCGTCAAAATATCTCCCGCGCCGAACTGGTGAAAAATTGATACATCTGCTGCATCTCGACCATAGGCGATAGCGATTCTTCTGCCATGAACTTCATCCTGTGTGGGATCAAAAGTGTACCAGCGACCACCGACATAAGCTTCGAACCATGCGTGAAGGTCCATCGGGTTAAGGCCATACAGATAACCGACGACCAGCCTGGCCGGGATGCTGATGCTCCTGCATAGTGCTATACCCAGGTGAGCCAGGTCACGGCAGACTCCTTCGCCTCGAGCGTGAACACCTTCGGCAGTTATCGGGTAGTTGCTAGAACCGGGTGTGTAACGTATGGTTTTGTTTACCCATCGATCGATGCATGCTACCTGATCATAGCCGAGCAGGGTATCAGATACGATATCGCTCGCTAAAAACCCCAGCCTGTCCGATTCGCAATACCGACTCGGTAACAGGTAGACCAATACAGATTCAGGAAGGTTCTGAACTTCGACGAAGTAAGCTCCCGGGTCTACGTCTACCATTTCCGATGTCATCACTTCAGCGGATGTGGCAATAGTGAAGTCACCTACAGGGGCTACCAGGCGTTGACAGAGATTGCCATACATATCGGTATATTCCACGACGGGTACATAGGGTGTCAGAGTGTAAGACTCTTTAGCCACCCATTGTTGGGCACCACTGCGCGGTCTCAGCATCAACACCAACGGGGTTAGTGCCTGCATTTGAAAGTCGAGCTTACAGGTCGCTTTAATCCACATATGCAAAGAATCATATCCTTAGTACCAGACATGTTGCAATACTCACCGTAACAAAAATCTGATCATGTTTCTTTTTAGGTCATAACACCATATGCTTGCATTATGTTGGTGCATACATGCTTTGAAATAAATACTCTTGCTACTTCTTTGTACTATCTTAGTGCAGTATAAATAAGGGCTCTGATAAAAATGGTGTGTTTGAATAGAACTGGAACGTTTATTGCAAAGAAGTTTGTTAGTAACTATTAGCACTTAATAAAATGTATTACCGGGGCTTTCATGGCTATTCGTGTAGCAATAAATCATAAAACAGAATATCACTACGACAGGTTAGTTAACCTGTCTCCCCACATCGTTCGTTTACGCCCGGCAGTGCATACCCGCACACCTATCCATAGCTACTCGTTGAAAGTAGAGCCGAAAGAGCACTTCATTAACTGGCAACAGGATCCCTATGGCAACTTTTTAGCTCGCCTGGCATTCCCTGAAAAAACCAGGAAGCTCTCGGTGGAAGTCGACCTGGTCGCCGAGATGGTGGTCATCAACCCGTTTGATTTCTTTCTCGAGGAGAGTGCTGACCACTATCCCTTCGTTTACGATAAACAGCTCATGGGTCAGTTGGCACCGTATAGAGTGATCAATGCCAATGGGCCCTTACTGCAGAAATGGGTTGCCGGCATCGATCGCACGAGAATAATGACCAATGACTTCCTGGTCGCACTCAATCAGAAGCTGCAAAAAGATATCGCCTATAACATCCGTATGGAACCGGGCGTGCAGAAATGTGATGAGACACTGACATTAAAACGTGGTTCATGCCGCGATACGGCCTGGCTGCTGGTACAGATCTTGCGTCATCTCGGTCTGGCTTCGCGTTTTGTTTCGGGTTACCTGATACAGCTGAAGGCGGATGAGAAATCGCTGGATGGGCCATCAGGTACGGAAAAAGATTTCACCGATCTGCACGCCTGGACCGAAGTCTATCTACCGGGTGCCGGCTGGGTCGGTCTCGACCCGACCTCTGGATTGTTTGCCGGTGAAGGCCATATACCGCTGGCATGTACACCTAGCCCGATCACTGCTGCAGCGATTAGCGGTGCCAGTGACAAGGCAGAGGTCGAGTTTTATTTTCATAATGAAGTCAGCCGTATCCATGAAGACCCACGGGTAACCCTGCCTTATTCCGAGCAGCAATGGCATGAGATAAACGCGCTCGGTGAAAAGGTTGATGAAGAACTGGTGGAACATGATGTGCGCCTGACCATGGGCGGTGAGCCAACATTCGTCTCCATCGATGACATGGAGAGTGTGCAGTGGAATACCGGAGCGCTTGGTGATCATAAACGTAAGCTTGCAGGTGACTTGCTGCTAAGACTGAAGCAGCGTTTTGCTCCTGGCGGGGCTCTGCATTTCGGCCAGGGTAAATGGTATCCGGGTGAAGTCTTGCCGCGCTGGGCGCTGGGCTGTTTCTGGCGGGCCGACAATGAGCCGGTATGGCATGATCCGAAGCTAATAGCGGATGATTCTGATATCAGTGGACCCGATGACAAATTCAATGCAGCAGACGCCAGGCAATTCATGCAGGGCCTGTGCCGTTATCTGAATATCGATGATGAGATCGTCCAGACCGCTTTCGAGGATGTCTATTATTACCTCTGGAAAGAAGGCACATTACCGAATAATGTCGATGTCTTCGATAACAAGCTGGAACAGGAGGTAGAACGCGCACGTGTACGCCGCCTGTTCGAGAAAGGTATCGATGAGATTGCAGGTTTTGCATTGCCACTTAAGTGGGACAGTGTTGCTGAGCGGCCAGGCTGGACATCCAGTAAATGGGCGTTCAGACGCGGCAAGATGTTCCTGCTGCCGGGCGACTCACCCATGGGCTATCGCTTACCGCTGGATTCCCTGCCGTGGGTAGAGAAGAAAAAACGCTCAGACGATCCTGCACGCTGTACATTTGAACCACGTCCGGCCCTGGGTGATATCTATGGTGAAGTGGCCAGGCGATATGCGAGTGCAGAAAAAACGCCGGTGCATCCCGAAGGGTACAATGAACAGAGGCTTGATGATAGCGATGATGAGACTTCAGAACTGATCCACACCGCGATATGCGTCGAGCCTCGCGATGGACACCTGTATGTGTTTCTGCCGCCGCTAACTCACCTGGAACATTATCTTGATCTGGTGCACTCGATCGAAAAAACGGCAGCTGAACTGAATATGCCGGTGCGTATGGAAGGCTATGAACCGCCGCATGATCATCGCCTAAAACGTTTTGCGGTTACCCCGGATCCCGGTGTCATCGAGGTGAATATTCATCCCGCGCATAGCTGGAATGAGCTGTTGACGAATACCCGGGCAGTCTATGAGGAAGCCCGGCTGGCCAGGCTGGCAACAGAAAAATTCATGCTTGATGGACGCCACACCGGTACCGGCGGCGGTAACCATGTCACTATCGGCGGGGCCACACCCGCGGACAGTCCCATGCTGCGCCGTCCGGACGTGCTGCAGAGCCTGGTGACTTACTGGCAGCACCATCCAGGTCTGTCATATCTTTTTTCAGGGTTGTTTATCGGTCCTACCAGCCAGGCACCACGCGTCGATGAAGCGCGTGATGACAGCCTGTATGAACTGGAGATCGCCTTCCAGCAGATGCCGGAAGGCGAGACGCCGTCGCCGTGGATCGTGGACCGATTATTACGCAACCTGCTGGTCGATGTCAGCGGTAATACGCACCGCTCGGAATTCTGTATCGACAAACTCTATTCGCCGGACAGCGTCACTGGCCGGCTGGGCCTGGTCGAGTTTCGTGCCTTCGAGATGCCGCCGCACGTGCAGATGAGCATGGTGCAGCTATTGCTGCTGAGGGCGCTGATCGCAAAGTTCTGGAAGCAGCCATACCGGAAGAAGCCGGTACACTGGGGTACCGAGCTGCATGATCGTTTCATGTTGCCGCATTACGTGTGGCAGGACATCCGTGACGTCGTCTGTGACCTTCAGTCCTCAGGGTTCCCTTTACAACTGGAGTGGCTGGCGCCGTTCCAGGAATTTCGTTTCCCCCACATCGGTGATATCACACACCAGGACATCCACCTGGAGATACGTACCGCTATCGAACCCTGGCATGTGCTGGGTGAAGAGGTAACAGCACAGGGTACCTCCCGCTTTGTCGATTCGGCCGTCGAGCGTCTTCAGGTGAAGGTCAGCGGCGCCACCGATGAACGTCACGTCGTAGTCTGTAATGGCCGGCGAGTACCGTTACGTCCGACAGGCCGTCGTGGAGAATTCGTCGCTGCCGTGCGCTTCAAGGCCTGGCAGCCGCCGTCAGGTCTGCACCCTATGATGGCTGTACATACCCCGCTGGTGTTTGATATCCTGGATACCTGGAATCACCGTTCCATCGGTGGTTGTACCTATTACGCCGGGCATCCTGGCGGTCGTCATGAAGAAGCTTTCCCGGTCAATGCTAACGAAGCCGAATCACGTCGTATCGCACGCTTTAAAGATATCGGACATACGGCAGGTAAGTTTGAAGTGCCGGTAGAAGAGACCAGTCGTGACTATCCGTATACGCTGGACCTGCGAAAGCAGTCACCCTGCTAGTTTAGTGCTTGCCTGTTATACAGAGCATGCGTAAAGTCCCAACATTGATTATCAAGCATAGAACTAAATAGTGTCCGAGGCCATCACAGAATCTATTACACCAGAGCTTTCTCAGCTCTGCCGGGGGTATAGCTCTGTGGCCGGCCATGATGAGATGTGTACCGCCGATGGTGATATACGATCTCACTGGCACTATCTCATGCAGTCACTCAATGGCATGGGTAGTGGCGAACTGCAGCGCCGGCGAGAAGAAGCCTGGCGGCTGATCAGAGATAATGATGTTACCTATAACATCTATAGTGACATGGACAGTACCAGCAGGCCATGGAAGCTGGACCTGGTACCGCTGCTCATCGAGAGTGAGGAGTGGCGTCGAATCGAAGCAGGGCTGATGCAACGGGCGGAGCTGCTTAACCTGGTACTGCTCGATCTCTATGGTCCGCGTAACCTGATCAAGAAGGGCGTGATCCCCCCTGAGCTTGTGTTCTCTCATCCGGGATTCCTCAACCCCTGTATCAACATGCCGATGCAGGATTCGCGTGCACTGACATTCTATGCGGCGGACCTGGTAAGGGACGCGAATGGCCAGATCAATGTTTTGAGTGATCGCGCACAATCACCTTCGGGTTCCGGTTATGCACTGGAAAACCGGCTGGTCATCTCACGGGTATTGCCCAGCCTGTTCCGTGACTCGCATACGCACAGGCTGGCAAATTTTTTCCGCACATCCCGGCATGCATTAAATCGCCTGTCTCCGCGTGATGGTGAAGAACCGAATATCGTGTTATTGAGCCCGGGACCGGCCAACGAAGCTTATTTCGAACATGCTTACCTCGCTAATTACCTGGGCTACACGCTGGTAGAGGGAGCTGATCTTACGGTCCGCAATAACCTTGTCTGGCTGACCACACTCGAAGGCCTGCGTCCTGTCGATGTCATCCTGCGGCGCATGGATGGTGCTTACTGTGATCCTGTTGAACTTCGCGGTGATTCCTATCTCGGCGTGCCCGGTCTTACTAACGTGGTTCGTTCGGGCAATGTTGCAGTGGCTAATCCGCTGGGCAGTGGCGTACTGGAAAACCCGGCACTTATCTCGTTTCTACCTGAGCTTTCAAAAGTATTACTGGGCGAAGAACTGCGGCTTCCTTCGGTAGCCGCCTGGTGGTGTGGTGACCAGACACAGTGTGATTATGTACTGGAGAACCTGCATCGCCTGGTGATCAAACCGGTACATCCATCTTTTGGTTTACGCTTCATCTTTGGTTCAGAGTTGAGCAAGAGCAAGCTGGAAAAACTTCGTCTACAGATCAAAGCAAAACCGCACCTGTTCGTCGGCCAGGAAGCGATGACGATGTCGACGGTACCGATACTGGCGAGTGACGGCCTCAAACCGAGGCATACCGTGTTGAGAAGTTTCCTGGTCGCAGACGAACACGACTACATGGCGATGCCGGGTGGTCTGACCCGGGTATCCTCGGAAGACAGCAAACTGGTGGTCTCTAACCAGGCCGGTGGTATCAATAAAGATACCTGGGTGCTGGCAACAGAGCCAGAGAAATATGTCAGCCTGTTGTCGGAAAGAAGGCAGGCACGCCTTGCCCCCGACCGGGGGGGTGAAGTTCCAGGTCGTGTCGCAGACAACATGTTCTGGGCCGGGCGTTATGCAGAGCGGGCCGAATTCATCAGTCGCATCCTGCGCCTGGTATTACAGTTTATCGAGACCGGTGAGAGCGAAGAAACACAGGTATTCAGACAGCTGCTGTCAACACTGACCAACCAGTTAAACCCACACCCGTATGAATCCAGTGCAGAAGAATTTAGCGCGCTGGAAGCAGAGGTACTGAACGTGATCTCCGGCCGGATGAATCAGGTCAGTCTCATCCAGACATTATTCTCACTGCTCCGTTCAGTGCGATCGGTGCGTGACCGGCTCTCATCCGATACCTGGCGTATCATCAATATCATCGATGTTGAGCTGGGATCTCTGCGTGGCATCTCTAACCAGAACCTGGTCAATGCGATGGATGAACAGGATACCCTGATCACCGCGCTGACGGCTTTTACCGGCCTAACGCTGGAAAACATGACACGTGGCCGCAGCTGGCGTTTCCTCGATATCGGCCGGCGCATCGAAAGGACACTGCAGATAAGCCGTCTGCTGCAGACCACGCTGGCCCTGGAATCCAGTGAGGAAGACCAGGTACTGTTATCCGATTCCATGTTGACTATCGTCGATAGCCTGATGTCCTACCGTCGGCGTTATCGTTATGGCATCAAGATTCCTGAGCTGCTCGATCTTGTTATCTACGATGAGAATAATCCACGCTCACTGGCGTTCCAGCTTTCGAAACTTGAGCGTCATATCGCCAGCCTGCCACAGGAAAACAAGACCGGCAGCCGTACCGAGCTCGAACGCCTCACGCTTGAGACGGCGACGCTGGTCAGGCTCGCTGATGTGAATCGCCTGGCCCAGGTCAATGAGGATTCTGGTCGTAGAGAGACGCTGGAGAATTTCCTCAATGTGCTGAATACACGCTTGCCGGCATTGTCTGACGCACTGACCAGCACCTACTTCCGTACCGCAGAGACACCGCATCAGCTGGTATCGTTACGCAGCAGGGTAGAGCAATGAAGTACCGGGTCACGCACATCACAAAATATCATTACAGCAAGAACGTGACGCTGTGCCATAACGTCGCGCACCTGTTGCCACGGACCACGCCGCAACAGACATGTTCTATCAGTGAGCTCAATATATCACCGATGCCGTCGAGCACCAGTGAGTGGTCAGATATCTTTGGCAACCGGCAGGCCAGTTTCAGTATCGAGAAACCGCATACAGAACTGGTGGTGACCGCGACCAGCGAAGTAGAAGTGGTTACGGCCAGTTCATTGATAGACGCGGCTTTTCCTATCTCATGGGAGCGTGCCGTCGAGCATCTGAAGACATCGACAGACCCAGAGACGATCGAAACACGTATGTATGTGCTCGAGTCTGAATTTATCGAGTTTAGCGATGACATAAAGAACTACAGTCAGAAATCATTTGTCCCGGGGCGTGGATTGCTCGAAGCCGTCGAAGACCTGATGCACCGCATCTTCAAAGAGTTTGAATATGATCCGGGCTTCAGCACTATCGCAACGCCGTTAGAAGAAGTGCTCGAACATCGCAAGGGTGTATGCCAGGATTTCGCTCACCTGGCGATAGCCTGCCTGCGCATGCAGGGGTTGGCGGCAAGGTATGTCAGCGGCTATCTCGAAACTATACCGCCCAAGGGTGGAAAACGACTGGTCGGTGCCGATGCATCACATGCCTGGTTCAGTGTGTTTGTGCCGCATCTCGGCTGGGTCGATTTTGATCCGACCAATGCCAAGATTCCCGACGAACAGCACATCACCGCTGCCTGGGGTAGAGATTATGCTGACGTAGCGCCACTCAAAGGGGTGATCTTTGGCGGTGGCGATAAAAATAAACTGGAAGTGTCTGTTGATGTCGAACGGCTTTAGCAAGGTCTGAAACCGTTTCTACTCATAAGTATCGTTAAAAAACACTTCGATACGTGTACCTTCACCGGGAAAACTTTTTACCTTTAGTGGCCAGTGAAACCGCTCTGACAGGCGTTTGACTATTGTCAGTCCTACGCCATGACCAATGTTGCCACCATTTTTCGCCCGGTAGTAAGGCATGAATATATGGTCGACCTCTTCCTTGCTCATACCGACACCGCTGTCTTCGATGATGACGCTTTTATCTGTTACAGTGATTTCAATTGTGCCTGATTCTGTATAGAGGATAGCATTTCTGATCAGGTTGCCCAGTAACACTGACAGCACTTTGTCTGAAGCATTTATCTGCAGCTGGCTCTTTTCGTTAACAGAAATAGGCAGTTTCTTAACTCGGTTAAATAACTCAGCTCTATCGACTTCTTCATGTACGATATCGTTTACATTTACTGAATCTATGGTCAGGGCATCGTCTGACTCCCTGGCTAGCAGCAGGAAGGCTTCGGTAAGATCTTCCATATCATCAGCAGCGCGCCTTATCTTCTGCAGGCTGCTTGTCGCAAGTGCAGACAAAGACTGTTCGCCCTGCAACATATCGGTTGCGATACGGATGACGGTAAGCGGGCTTCTTAACTCATGACTGGCATCGCGGGTAAAGTTTCTCTCTCGTTCGATAAATCGGTCTACTCGTTCACCGAGGTGGGCGATCGAG
>Ga0316201_10000497_pt1 | contig 22513 bp, 23 predicted proteins | sample CS6wburrow_MG_FD_204516 | JGI IMG/M metagenome (GOLD analysis project Ga0316201, IMG submission 204516) | Coastal sediment microbial communities from Delaware Bay, Delaware, United States - CS-6 worm burrow | ecosystem: Environmental > Aquatic > Marine > Coastal > Sediment | place: USA... | reverse complement strand
GATGATGCCGCGTTACAGCTTCTGCTTGATGGTGACAGCGACAATCTGCCGGATTACCTGGATACCGTATTTGATGGCGACCGTGATGCTGCTGATACCGATAAGGATGGAATTCCTGATAGTGTTGAATGCCCTGTATACCCGACCGACTGTCCTGACAGCGACGCAGATGGTACGCCTGACTTCCTGGAGACCGATGCTGATGGTGATGGTATCGATGACAGAGATGAGGCTGGAACACTGGCTCCCGGTATATTACTGGATACAGATGGCGACGGTACCCCCGATTACCGGGATACCGATAGTGACAATGACGGTGTAGATGATGCGGTTGAAGGATTGTCATCGGATGCCGACAGTGATGGCATCCCTGATGCTTTAGACGCCGATAGCAGTGGTGCGGCCTTCGGTGGTGACAGTGATGGCGATGGCGTTGCAGATATGGATGAATGTATGAATTATCCTGGATGCACTGATAGTGATAATGATGGTACGCCCGATTACATGGATGCGGATGTTAATCCGTATACTGCTGATGCGATAATCAATACGGGCTTAAATGGTGTCGGTAGTAATGGACCATGGTCGCTATTGTTAATAACTACAGCACTTTTCCTACGCAGAAAAGTTTTCTATAAAAGTTAAGCGGGTAGAGCGCATATAATGATAATAAAAAAGGCAGGCGTATTTTTATGTGCGCTCGTATCACAGTTCTCGGTAACTGCAGCGATCGCTGAGCAGGTCGATGAGGATAAGCAGCGCTCCTGGTACCTGGGAGCTGGTTTTGGTATCACAGAGCTGGATCCGGATACCAATGATACCGGCTATAGTGTGTCGGATGAACGTGACACCGGATTTAAACTTTTTGGCGGTTATGACTATAGTGAGACCCTTACGCTAGAAGGCTTTTATACCGATATGGGGTCTGCTCAGTTAACCAGTCCGTTCCCATCGCAGCCGGATGGTTCTGTCGATTATTCAACCCTGGGAGCTTCTGTGCTATGGTACTTCTGGCGTAAAGGCGAGAATAAAAGTGAAGACGGACGCAAGGGTCTGCAGGCTTACCTGCATGGTGGTCTCTCCTTTTTAAATAACAGTTCGTCAGTGGAATATTCGCAGAACAACAGTGTCCAGGTGCAGTATGGTGCCGGTCTTGAATATGGGCTAGATAATGATATTGCACTGCGTGCGGGCCTGGATCTGTACGATAAAGATGCCGGTATGCTCTTTGTCGGCGTATTAAAACGATTTGGCATCAAGTCAAAACGCAAGGTTGTTTCCGAGCCAGAGCCGGTCATCGAACCCGTTGTAGAACCGGTAGCTGAAGTGGTCGCAACTCAGGCAGTAGTGCTTCCTGAAGTCGTCGTTACCTATGATGTCGATTCCGATAATGATGGTGTTATCGACAGGCTGGATGATTGTGCCGACTCGCCCGCTGGCTTTACCGTGGATGAAAAGGGCTGCTCGATCATTGCCTTCAAGTTTGGTGGTGTAAATTTTGAGCCAGAATCTTTTGACTTAACAGAACAGTCAAAACTGATTCTCGATGAGGCGGCAATAACAATCAATGCAAGTCCAGAGATTTCAAAGATAGAAGTTCAGGCGCATACCGATTACAAAGGTTCGGGTGAGGCCAACCTGAAACTTTCTGAAAAACGCGCATCGAGTGTCAGAGACTACCTGGTGTCACGGGGTGTGAGTGAAAACCGTCTTGTCGCCAAAGGTTATGGTGAGAGCCTGCCTATTGCTGATAATAGGACAGCGGAGGGACGAGCTAAAAATCGTCGTGTTGAATTGAAAATCATTAGCGATGAGCCACCAGTGACTGAACTTGAGAAGGTAAAACCAGAAACTGCTGGTTCAGAAAAGCCGGGGCCTGAGATAACGCCATAGTAGTCTTGTATATATTCTATATATAAAAAAGCCCGCAATAATTTGCGGGCTTTTTGCTGGAGACAAGGTCTGAAAATTAGTGCTGCACTTCGATACGACGAGAAACAGCGACTTCCTGTTTTGGAATAGTTACCGTCAGAACGCCATGCTCTGATCTGGCTTGAATCTTGTCTGCATCTGCACTGTCTGGCAGCGTGAACCGACGATAGAATTGTCCGCTCTGGCGTTCTATTCGACGATAGTTTTCTTTCTCTTCGACGTTTTCTGACTGACGTTCACCCTTGATAGTGAGTACGCCTTTTTCCATAGAGATATCGATATCCTTTGGTTCTACACCGGGGATATCGGCACGTAAGGTAAAGGCTTTATCGTCTTCACTGATATCAACTGATGGCGCCCAGTTAGCAGTTGCTACAGAGGCATCGTCATCATTTAACCTGCTGTAATCAGGGTTGTATAAATCACGTTGTAAAGTATTTAATAGATTCCACGGATTGTTGTAACGTATTAAGCTCATGATATATGACCTCCAAAATGGTTTTGTTCGTTCATGTAACATAAATTGTAGATAGAATTTTTTATTTCAAGCCAAACTACAAATTTTTTTAATGTGCTTTATCTTACGGTTTGGTACCATTCGATAAATAATTTTTATCACCCATTAATAATATGAATTCACCATTAAAAAACAGCATGCAGAAGATACGCTCTGTCATCAAGGACATTCAGGCGTATCAAGTGGCCGATGCCCGTGGCCTGATAAAACTTGATGCCATGGAGAACCCATACCAGTTATCTGATGGCCTTAAGGGGAAATTACTAGCCCGGCTTGGTGAAGCCGAACTTAATCGATACCCGGATCCTTCAGCAGCGGCGCTGCGTGATAAGCTCCGAGAGGTGATGCATGTCCCACAGGATAAAGCCATCGTATTGGGTAACGGTTCTGATGAGCTGATCCAGATGCTGGCGATGGCCGTTGCTGAGCACGATAGTGGTGAAGTCTGCCTGATGTCGTTCGACCCCGGGTTTGTGATGTACAGGATGATCGCTGATTTTACCGGCATCAATTATGTGGGTGTTTCTCTGAATCAGGACTTCTCCCTCGATATGGAGAGTACACGAAGGACGATCGCAGAGCGTCAGCCATCGATAATCTTCATCGCTTATCCAAATAATCCTTCTGCAAACTGTTATAACGAAAAAGAGATCGAAGAGATCATCTCGTCGGCACCGGGTATGGTAGTACTGGATGAAGCCTATCACCCGTTCGCTCAAACCAGTTTTATGGGGCGCTTGTCCGAGTACGATAATTTACTGGTAATGCGTACGGTATCAAAAATGGGACTGGCGGGCCTGCGTCTCGGGATGTTATGCGGTCACCCGGATATAATCGATGAGATCGATAAGATCAGGCTGCCTTATAATATTAATGTATTGACGCAGCTCACTGCAGAGCTGGTATTGGATAATATTACTGAACTTGATCAGCAGGCAGAACTCATCCGAGAGCAGCGCGAAGTGTTGTTACAGCAGATGAATACGCAGAGTGATCTGCAGGTGTTTCCGAGCCAGGCGAATTTTATCCTGTTTCGTGTACTTAATAAAAATGCTAACGATGTCTTCGAAAGTATCAAACAGTCGGGTGTTCTAATAAAAAATATGAAGGCCGACACGGGTCTGCTTAGCAACTGTTTACGGGTAACGGTAGGTACGCCAGATGAGAACAGGGCCTTCATGAGCGCGCTCACGAAGGCAATGAAAAATGAATAATGAAAAGTGAACAATGAAAAGCCGCATTTATATATTGTTTGTCATCTCGGGCGAAGGCGAGAGATCTTATACACTGTCAGCAACGGATCTTTCATATTCGCTCTAGCTGACAGGCTTGTGTAACAAGCATCTGCTATTGATTATTCACTTTTCATTTGAGCCATACTTCACCGGCTCATCAGTGGTCGCTGACCGAGGATTGCCTGAGTCATAAAGCTCTGACGTTGCCTGATTCCTTCAATCAAAAACTCATCACCGGGACGTCCAGCTGCAATCATATTCAATATATCGTTGGTGTTGAGGATCTCCTGCCTGTTTATTCGAGTGATGATGTCACCACGCTTCAAGCCAGCGAGATCTCCCGGACCACCATTATCAACATCAGTGATCAGTATGCCATGCATCGAATCTAGCTCGACGGCACGCAGTGCCTGAGATGTTAATTCCTGTCCTTCGACGCCGAGCCAGCCTCTGACAACATAACCATATTGAATAATCTCTTCGGCGACCTGTTGTGCCAGATCGATCGGTATCGCAAAGCTGATGCCCTGAAAGTTTCCAGTACTGGAAAAGATGTTTGAGTTGATGCCGACAATCTCTCCCTGGGTATTGATCAGTGCGCCCCCTGAGTTGCCCGGGTTTATGGCGGCATCGGTCTGTATGAAGTTTTCATAGGTGTTCTGGGAGACGCGTGTGCGGCCTGTAGCACTGATAATTCCCTGTGTTACCGTCTGACCGATAGCAAACGGGTCACCGATAGCGAGTACGATATCTCCTACCCTCAACTGGCTGATATCTGCAATCGTTAAAGAGGGCAGGTTTTCGAGATCGATTTTGAGAATGGCGAGGTCGGTGTCCGGATCCGAGCCGATGAGCTCAGCCTTTGCTACCTTGCCATCATTTAACCTGACATGTATTTCATCTTTCTGCTTGATTACATGGTAGTTGGTCAGTATGTAACCATTACTCTTTATGATGACACCTGACCCTGAAGCGGTCTCGGCCTGTTTTTTCGGACGGTGAGGCGAGTTTTTGCCGAGGAAGAGCTGGGTAATCCTCTCCTGAGCCGGAATTTCAGGTTCATCCTCCGGGTCAGACCATATGATCGTCTGGATACTGACTACTGCTGGTGCAGCTTTCATTACGGCATCAGAAAACCCGCGGTGTTTGAATTCTGGAGGGCTGGCGGTATGTTGTGTTGTTATATTGCCAGTGTTGGTGCTGTTTATATCGAGTCTGATATCGCCGCGATATAGCAGAATTAATATGCCAAAAAAGGCGCCGATGACCAGCCAGGCGAAAAAATACAGAAAAGAGTGGTTTTGTTTCTGCATAGGGATATCGTATCTCTTTGTTTTTATTGTGAATGTTATATTAAACTTGGCTAAAATGCTAACTTACGCTATCCTATGCGCCGTTTGCAACCGGTGTGCCCCTGTTTTTTTTGTGTCATTTTGTAATGCTGGTCATATCTATACGTTGCAGCGAATGAACTGTACAGCTAATTAGTTTCAATTTGTGCGCCTTTATTCGTAATCGAATTTTTATTTAATATTTGGAGATATCCAATATGTCTACTGATAATGTAGATACAGGCCGACGCCGCTTTTTAGTCGCTTCCACTTCGGTTGTGGCTGCAGTAGGTGCCGGTTTTGTAGCAGTCCCATTTGTGTCCTCATGGATGCCAAGCGAAAGAGCGAAAAATGCGGGTGCGCCCGTCGAAGTTGACATCAGCAAGGTAGCTGAAGGCCAGATGCTGACTGTCGAATGGCAGAGCAAGCCAGTCTGGATCGTCAAACGCTCTGAGAAGACTTTGTCAGATCTGCCTACGATCGATGGCGACCTGCGTGACCCGGCTTCTGAAAATGTTGATCAGCAGCCAGCATATGCGCAAAATGCCAACCGTTCAATAAAGCCAGAGATCCTGGTACTGGTTGGAATCTGTACACATCTTGGTTGTTCGCCAACGTTCCGCCCTGATATCGGCGCTGCCGACCTGGGTGGTGAATCATGGTTAGGTGGTTTCTTCTGTCCTTGCCACAGCTCTAAGTTCGACCTTGCCGGTCGTGTGTTCCAGGGCGTGCCTGCACCGACAAACCTGGTGGTACCACCGCATAAATATTTAAGTGACAACGTCATCCTTATTGGTGACGATGAGGGGGCTGCATAATGGGTAACTTACTTGGATGGATAGATGACCGTTTTCCACTGACAAAAATGTGGAATGAGCATCTGGCTCAATATTACGCACCAAAAAATTTCAATTTCTGGTATTTCTTTGGTTCACTGGCGCTGTTGGTGCTGGTAATCCAGATCGTTTCAGGTATCTTCCTGACCATGCACTACAAGCCTGATGGCGCAACAGCGTTTGCTTCTGTTGAATACATCATGCGCGATGTGCCCTATGGCTGGTTGATCCGTTATATCCACTCAACCGGTGCGACCGCGTTCTTCGTCGTGGTCTACCTGCACATGTTGCGTGGCCTGATGTATGGTTCATACAAGAAGCCTCGCGAACTGATCTGGCTGTTCGGCATGTTCATCTACCTGGCGCTGATGGCTGAAGCTTTCATGGGTTATTTACTGCCATGGGGTCAGATGTCTTACTGGGGTGCTCAGGTGATCATCTCACTGTTCGGTGCTATCCCTGTTATCGGTGATGACCTGACACTGTGGATCCGTGGTGATTTTGTCATCGGTGATGCGACATTGAATCGTTTCTTCGCATTACACGTGATCGCTTTACCATTCGTTCTGGTATTCCTGGTTATCGCTCACATCATCGCTCTGCATGAAGTGGGTTCAAACAACCCTGATGGTGTTGAGATCAAGAAGACCAAAGATGCGAATGGTATTCCATTAGATGGAATCCCGTTTCACCCTTACTACTCTGTTAAAGATATCGTCGGTGTGGTGGTGTTCCTGTTCTTCTTCAGCATCGTGCTGTTCTACTTCCCTGATGGCGGTGGTTACCTGCTAGAGCATGCTAACTTCATCGCGTCTGACCCACTGAAGACGCCTGAGCATATCGCTCCTGTATGGTACTTCACACCGTTCTACGCGATCTTGCGTGCAGTGCCTGACAAACTGATGGGTGTTGGTGCCATGTTTGCAGCGATTGCCCTGCTGTTCTTTATGCCATGGCTGGATCGTTGTAAGGTGAAATCAGTGCGTTATCGTTCAGCTATCTACAAAGTGAACCTGACCGTATTCGTTATCAGTTTCGTTGTACTCGGCTGGTTAGCAATGCAGCCTGCGACACCGACGCTTACGCTCATGTCTCAGATATTCTCATTCTTATATTTCGCTTTCTTTGTTGTGTTATTTGTCACATCTAAAAACGAAAGTACCAAGCCTGTTCCAGAAAGGGTGACATCATGATAAATAACAGCATTAAAAATACATTTGTCACTTTATTTGTGGCTGCTACGGTCCTTTTAACCCCTGTTATGGCACCGGCTGCTGGCGGTGGCGTTGAGCTACTTGATGCACCGATCGATATCAACGATAAGGAGTCACTGCGCCGTGGTGCCAAGGCTTTCGCTGATTACTGCTACAGTTGTCATGCTGCCTCGTTCATGCGTTTTAACCGCATCGCTAAAGACCTGGAAATGTCTGAAGATGAAGTGCGCGAGATGATGATTCATACACGCGGTAAAAAAGGTGATCCGACCAAGATCGGTGAGCTGATGAAAGTGTCTATGACTGATGATTATGCAAAAAATGCGTTTGGTACTGCTGTACCGGATCTGTCATTAACAGCTCGTGCTCGCGGTGCAGACTGGGTGTACACGTATCTTCGCAGTTTCTATGTTGATCCATATCGTCCGACCGGATTCAATAATACAGTGTTCCCTGATGTTGGTATGCCTCACGTTTTATGGTCACTACAGGGCCTACAGGAGCCTGTATATAAAACTGTGATGCACGGTAATGTAGAAGTAGAAGAACTTGAGGGATTTGAACAGATTCAAGCCGGTGCATTAAGCCGTGTTGAATATGATATGTTCCTCGGAGATCTTACAAACTTCATGGTTTACCTGGCTGAGCCTGTTCAGGTTGAACGCCGTAGTCTTGGCTGGAAAGTACTGCTATTCCTGATTGTTTTCTTTGGTTTCGCATACGCACTGAAGAAAGAATACTGGAAAGACGTCCACTAAATACTGTTTACTGGTAACGGGTGCCTGGCATCCGCTACCAGTGATCCACTTTAGTAAAGAATTATCGTTTCTCTCCGATAGGAAATCCTATGAATTTATATACCACGGCATCATCTATTGAGTGCCATCGCACCCGTATCGTTTTAAACGAAAAGGACATTGTCCATGAAGTGATCCAGGTAGACCCTAAAAAATTACCTGAGGACCTGATAGATCTGAATCCTTATGGCAGTTTACCGACCCTGGTAGACCGTGACCTGGTGCTATATAACTCACGCGTTATCATGGAGTATCTGGAAGAACGTTTCCCGCACCCACCACTGATGCCAGTTGGTCCTGTGCAGCGTGCGCAGATGAGGCTGGCACTCTTCCAGGTCGAGCATGACTGGTACCCATTGGTCGATATAATTGAGACCAAGGGTGAAAAGGCGGTCGCTAAAGCTAAGAAAGACCTGACCGAAAGCCTGGCATCAGTCGCTGAGATCTTCAATGCTATGCCATATTTTCTCAGTGAGGATTTCACCCTGGTCGATGCGAGTGTTGCGCCGATACTGTGGCGTCTTCGCCACTATGGTATCGAGATGCCAAATGAAGCCAAGGTGATCAACACTTATGCTGACCGTCTTTTCGAACGTGATGGTTTCAAACTGAGCCTGACCGAATCAGAGCGCGAGCTACGCCTGTAAGTGCCAGGGGATGACTTCAGAGTCTGTTCCCGGTACTAAAATCACGGTAATATAGTCGATATGCAGATGACCTCAAGCCGTCCCTATCTCATACGTGCAATCTACCAGTGGATTACCGATAATGGTATGACGCCGCATCTTTTGGTCGATGTCAGTATCGATGGGGTTGTGGTGCCGGTTGAGCATGTCCAGAATGGAAAGATCATCCTTAATATTGCACCCATGGCCATCAGCAGCCTGGTGTTGGGTGATACTGAGATCACTTTTAATGCGCGCTTTTCAGGCAAGTCTCAGGGATTGTATATACCTGTCGAAGCTGTGCTGGCTGTATATGCGAAAGAGAATGGGCAAGGCATGATGTTTTCTGAAGATGACGGGGCAGTATCATCACCAGATAGCGATGATGATCCTGAAGATCCGGGCCCAGGTGCACCAAAACGTCCTGCTTTACGGGTTGTTAAGTAAAAAAGAGTGATAAGTTTCAAGTTGAAAGTTACAAGCGAAAAGCTTGCGGTAATTGACTGATTAATTTTAAAATTACTTACAACTATCCACCCAGAAGCTGGTGATCGACAAGGTCACATATGCAGTGGATGGCCAGCAGGTGTACTTCCTGGATGCGCGCTGTCGAATCTGAAGGCACGCGTATCTCGATGTCATTCAACGATAGTCTATCCGCCATATCACCCCCTGATTTACCGCTAAGTGCTATGACTGTCATCTCGCGCTCGTGTGCGGCATCGATCGCCATATTGACGTTACCGGAATTGCCGCTGGTGCTTATCGCCAGTAGTATGTCGCCGGCATGACCGAGTGCTGTCACCTGCTTGGAGAAGATCTGGTTGTAGCTATAGTCATTAGCGATGGACGTGACCGTCGAACTGTCTGTCGTCAGGGCCATTGCAGGCAATCCTGGGCGTTCCATCTCGAAACGATTGAGCATCTCAGAGGAAAAGTGCTGGGCATCGCCAGCGGAGCCCCCATTGCCGCAGGAGAGCACTTTACCGCCGCTTAAGAAGCACTGGGTTATCGTCTGGGCGCCACGGCTGATAGGTTCGGCCAGCAGTTCTGCAGCCAGTTGTTTGGTGCTTATACTGTCCTGAAAGTTTTTATTGATTCGCGCTATTAAGTCCATATTGTAAGACCATCTCAGACTGTATTTGAGCAGGTTATATGCCTGTTCTCATATTCGAGTTATGTGGATTAGAAAGCATCCGTTATCCACTCAAAAGTATACTTTTGAGTGCTGTCACTAGTTTGATTGTTTTTTGACATGGACACAACATCAAAACGAGCATTTTTATAGCGTTGATTTTTTTGCAGGTACAGCTCGGCGGTCTTGCGAAGTTTTAACTGCTTTGCAGTCGTGATGCTCTCCAGGCCGCCGCCAAAATTATTATTCTTGCGGTAGCGCACTTCGACGAAAACCAGTATCTTCCTGTCCAGCATGATGAGATCGATTTCACCATGGCGGCAATTAAAATTTTTATCGACAGCTTTCAGACCTTTCGCCCTGAGATATTCGCAGCATGCTGCTTCTGCATCCTCTCCCTGTTTTAGATGTTGTGCCTTCAATGGTCTTCCTGCTCATTTAGTTAGTTGTCGAGGTATCTTCCTGTTCACCCGCTGTGATTTGTTTTGAAACTGTGTTATCTAAAACTGTAGGTTCAAAGTAGACTGGTTTGCCTTTTTCAAATCTTGCCCAGAGTAACTTTCGGGTAATGCGGTTGTTTTCATCTAACTGTATATTTCCTGTCAGCCCGTCATAAAATGCAAAGTCTCTGTTCTCCAGGTAATCGAGGTTGTAAACCAGGTGATAGGCGTCGACACCGAGAGCGAACAGGCGTGTAAAGCTTACTTGTTGTGGCCAGTTTTTGATGAATACCTTAGAAAGCGATGAGCTATTATTTTGCAGTACCCATGGCATGTCGCAGAATACCAGCCCGTTCAGGTCGCGATCGAGCTCCTTGTCAATCTTGCCAGTATAGACGTGAGAGCTTGAATATACCGGCAGATCCGAGGCATGGTGAAACTTGAAGGAAGGCATGATGCTTCTTGCTGATCGTGGTGTAGCAGCGAGAAAGATCATGTCGATATCCTGGCGGCGATATGACTCACTGATGGCTTTTTTACCGATCGTGTTTTCTACTTTGCGGTGACGGATCGAGCTCTGGTCGAGGTTAAACAACGCCCGGATCGGACGCCTGTAGTCATTGGTGTCAGTTGCATAGTCGGCCTGGCTAATTACGTGCCCGCCCAGCTGTGTATACTTTTCAGTGAAGGCCTGGCTCAGGCGTTTGCCCCAGTCGCTGTCCGGATAGAATACCGCGGCATATTTTTTATTCTGTTTGAAGGCGAGTTCTGCAACCTGGTGTGCCTCGTCTTCCGGAGACAGGCCGAACTGGAACAGGTTGTCTGTGGTGTTAAATGCCTTTTCAGAATAGTTCAATGTCAGTACTGGAACATCGAGTTCCTGTTGCTGAGCGAGCTGATTGATAATTACTTTATCCAGCGGGCCTATGATGTTGGTTGCCCCATCATCGATGGCTTGCTGATAAACCTGTCTGAAAGAAAGTTCTTTATCGCTACTGTCATAGAAGCGGATCTCTGGCTTAACCGCCGTGTTAACATCGTAGAAATAGGCGCTCAGGATCCCATTTTTGATGTTTTCTGTGACCTGGGACAAATCACCCTGCATCGGCAGAATCACAGCAATTTGCTTGCGCTCTGAGATATTGGCCTGGTAGATATTGATTAGCTCAGGTAAGAAACTCTCATTGACCGGGTGGGAGGGGTGCCGGGTGCCCCAGTCGAGCAGATCGTCTTCAAGTTTGCTGATATTCTGCTGACCCGAACGTATCACCCTGGCCAGGTCCAGCCAGCCATTGATAGTGGCGTTCTTGCTGCGTTGATTATTTAATTGAGTGGTTGACAGGTTGGAGAGTGCTGCCCAAATTTTTCTGTTGTTCGCACTCCTGGCTTTCTCATCGGTTAGATAACCATCGAGCTGTACACGCCTGTCGACGACATACATATACTTTCCTGACAGGAAATCCAGATCGGCTTTTAGCTCGTAATACCTGATCTGCTGTTCTCGTGTGACCGGTCTGGTGTCGCTGATTACCTCGCTGGCAAGCTTGGCGTCTTCCTTAGCGATGGCGATCGCAGCGGTGAGCAATGAGATAGTGGCTTTTTCTATCCTGGCGCTGGTCTCATCGGTAGCAGGTTGTTGCTGCTGTTTTTGTATGAGGATGTCCAGTTGTAGCTGTGCCAGCGCAATCTTATCCGCTTCAATATACAGGTGAGCGGCAAGCGCGCGGTACCTGAACTGTTCCTCATCGGTGTCACTATCCTCGGCAAGCGAAAGTAACCTTTCTGCTTCTTCGGTCAATGTGGCCTGTTTCTCGGTGACAGGTTTCGTTGCATCAGTCGGTCCTGCATCTGGTTTTGACGGCTGTGTGTCACAGGCCGAAAGCACTACCAATGCGAGGAGTAAAAAGAGTTTTAAAGTATGTGGTTTCAATATAGTATCAGGCAGAATGTAAAAATTATTTATAAATAAATCAGTAAGTATGTTTTGTGGGACTAAAAGTGTCAATCGCAATGTCAGTCGAATCACCAGCAGATAAACCGGAAAATCAAGAGCCTGATGTGTCGCCAGGCACATTGTATCTCGTTGCAACCCCGATAGGAAATTTAGCTGATATCACGCATCGTGCGGTCACGGTACTCGGGCAGGTCGATATGATTGCCGCTGAAGACACACGACATAGTCAGCATCTATTGTCACATCTTGGTATCAGGTCTAAATTGCTGGCATATCATGAGCATAATGAGGACAAGATGACTTCGAAGCTGCTCGATGATCTGGCCGCAGGCAAGTCTATCGCGCTGATTTCCGATGCTGGAACACCGTTGATAAGTGATCCAGGGTATCGCCTGGTATCACAGGCTCATGACAGGGAGATGGTAGTAGTGCCGGTTCCGGGTGTATGTGCTGCGATCACAGCGCTCAGTGCTGCCGGCCTGGCGACGGATTCATTTACTTTTGAAGGATTTCCACCGGCAAAACAGGGAGCAAGGCTACATTTTTTAGAGCGTCTTGCTGCGCAGCATCGAACCATGGTTTTTTACGTATCATGTCATCGTATCATCGAAACCTTAAAAGATATGCAGGCAGTATTTGGTGGAAGTCGACGAGTGGCTTTTGCCAGGGAGCTCACCAAGACTTTTGAGACCATAAAAAGAACTGAACTGTCGGACCTGGTTGACTGGGTCGAGGCAGATGAGAATCAGCGGAAGGGTGAAATCGTTCTGGTTGTAGAAGGCAAGATAGATGATGGAGAAGAGTCTGGGCAGGTGGATCATTACTTGACGATCCTGCTCAGTGAGCTTCCGGTGAAGCAGTCGGTCAAGCTGGTGGTGAAGATGACCGGTGAGAATAAGAACGACGTCTATAAACGCGCGCTTGCTCTGAAGGATACCTGATCGATGAGAAAATGCTTGCTGCTGACATTATATTTTTTCTTCTGTAGCTATGCCGTTGCTGAAAACGACAGGGCTTTTTTCTGGCAGGTGACACCTGGGCAAGCAGGGTCGACACAGGCGACAGTGTATCTGATGGGGTCGATACATTTTGCGGACCAGTCTTTTTACCCGTTAAGAGCCGAGATAGAACAGGCTTTTGAGCGATCGGATTACCTCGTCGTTGAGCTGGATGTGAATGCCTTGGACGATGATGCATATAATGAAATGATATCCCGAAAAGGTGTATATCCTGATGGTAAGTCGATCAGGGATGCTGTCTCTGAGGAAACCTGGCAGCAACTACGAGCGCGCCTGCGCCAGCTCAACCTGCCCTACGAAGCGGTTAAAAGTTATAAACCGGGTGTCCTGGTGTTGACCATGACGGCGATACAGGTCATGCAGATGGGCTTCGACCCACAGCTGGGAATAGATATTTACTTCCTGGCCAAGGCTGCACAGCAGCCAGTAAAACAGGTCATTGAGCTGGAGACACTGGAGCAGCAGCTAAGCCTGTTTATTGATATTCCTGACGGCGATCTTTTGCTGAAAGAAACTTTATATTCGATGGCTGAATCAGAGTCCATGATGACCGAGATGCTGAGCTACTGGAAAGAAGGCGATGAAAACGCTATGGACAAACTGTTGTTTGAAGACTCGATAAATGATTATCCCGCGTTCGCTGAGATATACGATAGTTTGTTTTATGCAAGGAATCGAAAGATGGTTTCCAGGATAGAGCAGATGCTAAAACAGGATGGAGCAGCTGAAAAGGTGTATTTCGTGGTTGTCGGCAGCGGCCATCTGATCGGCGACAAAGGTATCGTCAATGTGCTGAAAGAGAAGGGGTATAAGATAAAGCGTTTATAGTGGTGAGTTATAAGTAGTGAGTGCAAAGTTGAAAAACTTACTACTTATAACTTAGATCTAGAGTCCCAGCTTCTTCTCAAGGTAGTGAATGTTTGTGCCACCGGCCTGGAAGTTGGCATCACCGATAATCCTTTTATGTAACTCGATATTGGTATTGATGCCGGTAATGCTTATCTCGTCCAGTGCGCCGATCATACGTGCGATAGCGACCTCACGATTACAACCAAAGGCGATCAGTTTGCCTATCATAGAATCATAATGCGGTGGTACCGTGTAGCCGGCATATATGTGAGTATCTATCCGAATACCCGGTCCGCCTGGCGGATGGTAGCGTTCGATTTTTCCGGGTGATGGTACAAAGGTTTCGGGATGCTCGGCGTTTATTCGACACTCGATTGCGTGGCCCCTGATCTCGATATCACTCTGCTTATAGCGAAGTTTATCGCCTGAAGCGATATAGAGCTGCTCCTTGATGATGTCGACACCGGTAACCAGCTCTGTCACAGGGTGTTCTACCTGTACACGGGTGTTCATTTCGATGAAATAAAACTCATCATCCTGGTACAGGAACTCAAACGTGCCAGCACCGCGATATTTCATCTTGATACAGGCATCGACACAGCGCTGACCTATTTTCTTTCTTTGTCTTGGCGTGATGCCGGGCGCAGGCGCTTCTTCGACAACTTTCTGGTTACGGCGCTGCATCGAACAGTCGCGTTCACCCAGGTGGATAGCATTTCCCTGGCCGTCAGAAAGAACCTGTATCTCGACATGGCGAGGTGTTTCCAGGTATTTTTCCATATACACCATGCTGTTACCGAAGAAAGTACCGGCTTCCTGTTTGGTTAAAGCGATAGAGTTATTCAAGGTCGCATCAGAATGAACCACACGCATACCTCGTCCGCCGCCACCACCGGCTGCTTTAATAATAATCGGATAACCGATCTTGTTAGCCAGTTGTATATTGGTGTCACTGTCGTCACCCAGCGGCCCATCTGAGCCTGGTACGCAGGGCACTCCAGCTGCTTTCATGGCTTCGATGGCAGCAACTTTATCGCCCATGGTGCGGATCGACTCGGGAGTAGGGCCGATAAATATAAAACCGCTGTCTTCTACACGTTCAGCAAAATCAGCATTTTCTGACAGGAAACCATAACCCGGGTGAATGGCAACTGCATCGGTGACCTCCGCTGCACTGATGATCGCCGGTACGTTCAGGTAGCTTTGATCTGAAGGTGGAGGTCCAATACATACCGACTCATCTGCGAGGCGGACATGTTTGAGGTCTCTGTCTGCTTCGGAATGAACGGCGACTGTCTTAACGCCGAGCTCACGGCATGCACGCAGTATTCGCAGCGCAATTTCGCCTCTGTTGGCGATGACAACTTTAGATAACATGAGACTGTGCCTTATTCGATAACGATAAGAGGTTGGCCGAATTCGACAGGCTGAGCGTTCTCCACCAGGATAGCTTTAACTGTTCCTGACCTGTCGGCTTCAATCTGATTAAGAATCTTCATGGCTTCGATGATGCAGACAGTATCACCTTCGTTGACACTGTCACCGACTTTAACGAAATCAGGAGAGCCGGGTGCCGATGCGGTATAGAAGGTACCAACCATCGGTGCATTAACAGTATGCCCACTTACGGCGGGAGTCTCGCTTGCACTCTCGGTCTCCACTGCAGGAACAGGTGCTGGCGCAGCGGGTGCTGGTGCATACTGTTGTATCGGTGCGGCCGGTGCTGTAGTGGAATAACGTGAGATGCGTACTGACTCTTCACCTTCGTTGATTTCGATCTCTGCAATACCGGACTCCTCGAGCAGTTCGATTAATTTTTTTACTTTGCGAATATCCATAAGAATAAACCCTTGGGGCGTTACCCCTGCTGTAATTGATTGATTGCTGCATGTAACGCCAGTTCATAACCTTGAGCGCCAAGGCCAGAGATAACACCAACAGCAATATCAGAAAAATAGGAACGTTCACGGAATGCTTCTCGTGCATGAACATTGGATAAATGAATTTCAATAAATGGAATATCAACGCCGCTTAGAGCATCTCGCAGAGCCACGCTGGTGTGAGTGAATGCTGCCGGGTTAATGATGATAAACCGAACATTATCTTTAGCTGCTTTATGGATGTGCTCGATCAGGTCTGCTTCGGCGTTGCTCTGCACACTTTTCAGGCTGAGGCTGTTTTCTGTGGCAATTTTAGACAGCTTGCTATTGATGCTGTCGAGAGTATCAGAACCATAATGTTCGGGTTCCCGGGTACCCAGCAGGTTCAGGTTTGGGCCATTGATTACGAGCAAATCGGGCATTTTTTATAGTTTTTATAAACGATTATGGCTAAATATATTTATACACTAATGATTGTGCATAAAAATTAGCTAAATGTCTACTATTTCGTCGAATTTGTCGCGAAATTCGTTTAATTGTTAGAGTTATAAATCGATACCCTGTTCTTCCATCAATTCTTTTGCTCGTATCTTGCTTAGTTCTCCCGTGATCGTGTTGCTAATTTCGCCATCATGATTGATGATAACCGTGTATGGCAGGATACCTGGACCATTGCCGAAGCGCTTTGCAAGTCCTACGCCTTCAGATTCCAGGACCATGGTGGGGTAGTTCATTCCTACCTCACTGACATACTCTCGAACCGCTTCCTCGTCATCGATAGCAATGCCTATAATCTGGAAACCCTGATCACCATATTCTCTTTGCAGCTCGATGAAGTCAGGTATTTCTTTCAGGCATGGCGGGCACCAGGTTGCCCAGAAATTGAGAAAGATAAGCTTACCATCCCATTCCTTGATGTTGCGTAACCTGCCATCGAGGTCGGCTGCGGCAAATTCAGGCCGTTGCAGGCCGATGGCAGGGTTGTTCTGATACTGTATCTGTGGGTGATTATGATTGAGATATTTTTGCAGTGCATAGCCACCAGCGCTGGCCAGTACCATTGCTACGATGAATAAAAGCGTGGTTTTCATATGAGAGTGGGGCGGTTATTGTATTGTTTTAGGTGGCACGGCTGTTCTATTTCTACCTGATGTATTTAACAACATCTGTTAATTGTGTCGGGCGAAGGTCAGCCGTAGTCCCGTTTGTCGGTTCTGTTTTATCGCCAAAGTAAAGTGTAAATTTATCTTTGATCGCAAAGATATCATATTCCACTGCACCGATATCTGGTGATTCTTCTGTCGTGTTAACAGTGTCAATCTGCATTGCTTCTGTGAGCCCATCAACTGATCCGTCGACAATAACATATTCGCCAAGGCTGTAGCTGAAGGTGTTTATGTCCTGTATTTCAGGGTCAAGTGTAGCGCATGTGGTATCACCGGTGTGGTAGATGTTTGATGAAGTACCGGTGCCTGTGTCGTAATTTTCGCCACCGTTGCTAGTAATTGCCAACGTCGGTAAGTATGAGTTCTCGCCATCGATAACACACTCTGTTCTCCAGGTGGCGTTTAATAGCGTGCTCATAACGACACGATCATAATCTTCCGGGAGCTCTTCAGAGCAGCCGGCTAAACTGATGAAAACTGCGATTAAAGTAAAAGTATATTTCATGGGTATTCCTGTTATTTTTTTGCACTGATAAGTCATGTTGAGAGCAAGTTGCAGAACCAGATCTCTAATGGCTTCACAATTATGAGTTTAAGTAAGTGTGTTCGCCCTAACTTGACTTCTTACGCCAAACATTTGTCACCGGTTCTCTGTTCACTGGTGGCTACGAAAAAACATTGCTTTTTAAAGCGTCTATGGTTGAGTGTATCCAGCTTGTGACTCAAGCCTTGAATCATTAAATAGCAGGGCATTTTATATGAAAGTCACCTTGTATAGGTAGTTTGTTATGAGAAGTGGCCTCTGGCGTCAAACAGGCGAAGCATTCATTCGTTTTAATAGATCAGCATGAAATAGTGTCATGGCAGTACAAACTCAAGGCTCGTGATTTCCCCCATTCTAATCGAAGCGGTTTGGCTTTCATCGCCAACACTAACAATAACTTCTCCAGCAGTATCGTAATAAGTGATGAACATCGGTGCTGACCTGTCTGATGTACAGGGGGCGTCAGTGGTCTCGGATAAGCCGCTGTCAGTACCATTGCAGGTCGTGTAAACGGCCCCGGATGGCACCGCGGATAGTGCGACTTCATAGCCATTCGCTTCATCGTCAGTCGTGGTGACCACGTCCACTACCAGCCATGCGTGATTGAATAATTGAGGGGCAGTTATAAACGCTGCGTTGATGATGTCCTGAGCTTCGGTTTCGGCAGGCATCACGATATCAATATCTGCTTCATCGGAGCTAAGACTCATCTGTCTGGAGCTTATCGAAACAAAACTGCTCTTACTGGCGCGCAGGTAAAAGCTCTGGTTTTCGTTCAGCTGCAGAGAAAAGTCACCACTGCTGTCACTGGTATCTGTCGGGTTTGATGCGTCACCGGGTGAAACGTAAACGCCTTCAATGCTAACCTCAGGCTCAGCCATAGCACTGGTATTGCTCGTTTTCCCGCTTACTGTGATTTCCTTATCTTCGCCACCGAAAAAATCTGCAAGCTCTTCCTCGGTGCAGGCAGATAATATAAGTGTCGAAAACAGAACGCCTATAAAAAGAGTTTTTTTCATAACCGATGTTCACTCGTGCTAACCCTGTGTGGGCTTTTGTGACGCTGGCTGGTTCAATCCGTCTCAGTTTAATGCGCGTTTAACATGCTCGCTAAATTTATCTGCCGGCATGAAACCTACAACGCGGTAGTTCCTGTTCTCCTTGCCGTCAGTACCAAAAAACATGATGGAAGGCGGGCCGATGATGCCGAAGTGTTTGTAGAGTTCGGTGTCTTTTTCATCATTGGGTGTGACATCGGCCTGTAACAGTACGACGCCATCAAGAGCTTTCTGCACGGCAGGATCAGAGAACGTGAATGCTTCCATCTCTTTACAGGACACACACCAGTCCGCATAAAAATCCAGCATTACGGTTTTGCCAGCTGCATTTGCTCTTTTCAGTTCAGCATTAAAACCATCAACGCCCTTGATCTGTTTGAAGCTCAGATGTTCGACTTGTGAAGCGGTGCCAGAAATACCGGCGAGGCCTTTTAGCGGCTGGAATACGTTTCTATTGCCACTGGCCAGGCCAAGCAGCATGATGATGCCATAGACCAGCAGTAATACACCCAGGCCTTTCCACAGTTTTTTCCAGCCACTGCTGCCTTCAGCAAGGTTATCCATCGCACCCATGTAGATGGCTGAGACGATGATCAGTGCCGCCCATAGCGCCATGGTTGCCGCTGCCGGGGCCACTCTTTCCAGTAACCAGATGGCGAGTCCGAGTAACAGCACGCCGAATACAGCTTTTACTGCATCCATCCAGGCGCCGGCTTTGGGTAAGAATTTGCCGGCAGATGCGCCGATGAGCAGCAATGGAGCGCCCATACCCATACTTAGAGAGAACAGCGCCATACCACCGAGGACGGCATCACCGGTCTCGGCTATATAGATGAGTGCGCCGACCAGGGGTGCGGTCACGCATGGGCCGACGATAAGTGCAGAAAGGAATCCCATGATTGCAACGCCGACGATGTTTCCGCCTTGCTGACTATTACTGATATTGACCAGTTTGCTCTGTATGCTGGCAGGCATCTGTAGTTCATAGAAGCCAAACATGGAGAATGATAAGGCGACAAAGATAGCGGCAAAGCTGCCAATGATCCATGGGTTCTGGAACCATGCCTGAATGTTTTCTCCGGACAGGCCGACAAGTACGCCAACGATGGTATAGGTCAACGCCATAGCGAGAACATATACCAGTGAAAGATAAAATGCTTTTCGGGTAGTGATTTCTTCACCCTGCCCGACGATGATGCCGGAGAGGATAGGGATCATCGGAAACACGCAGGGAGTAAACGCCAGTAATAACCCGGCACCGAAGAAGATGATCAGTGTCAGCCAGGTATTACCGCTTCGTAATGCATTGGCGATCTCGTCCTGCTCGGAAACTGGTTCAGAAAGAGTGGCCTCTTGCTGGCTTGCTGCTGCCTGAGCTTCTGAAATGGGAGACAGTTTGACCGTGTATTTTTTTGTCTGCGGCGGGTAACAGATACCTGAGATTTCAGAGCAGCCCTGGTACTTGACCTTGAAAGTAACTTCTTTGTCACCACTATCATTATATTGGTAGGGCAGAGCAACGTCAGCAAAGTTATGGAACACGTAAAGCGTCTTGTTGAATATAGGATCATCCTTGGCATCGCCCTGTGGCATTATCAGGGGATTTGAATTTATCGCCGGTTCGTCTGTCGTAATCTGCATCTTGTCGCGATACAGGTAATGACCTTCTGCGATTTCCCAGTTAACTTTGAACAGACCTGGTTGTGAGTCGTAACTGATTTTGAAAGCTTCATCTGGATCGAGGATATCGTCCTCTGCACCACCGAGGCTGTCTAGCAGGTTGAAGTTATCATCTGCCAGGGCAAATGAAGCAGGTGCCAGGCTGAAACTTAATAAAAGAAGAAAGGTAGTGAGAAATTTCAAAGTTTTAGTCATGGTTTAACGTCATATATGTTGAGATGAGCGATTATGCTTAGACATAGTCATTATATTTGGTTCAAAAACCGGCGCAGGGCTGAAATCGTATAGCTGCCAGTTATAGTGCCTGTAATATTATAGACATATACTGATGTTTGCAGACAAAAGAATACTTAAATATATCTTAAAATTAGAAAATCAAAGAAACATACATACCAAAGGACAATTCCGTGCCCCTACTATTTATTGCTATACCTCTGATAGAACTGTATTTCATTATCGTCATCGGTGAAGCTATCGGTGCCTTCTGGACGGTGATGCTGGTCATATTGACGGCTGTTATTGGGGTGAGTTTATTGCGCATACAGGGTATGAGTACCCTGATGCGTGCGCAGAGGAATATGTCGCAAGGGCAGATTCCTGCGATGGAAATGATGGAAGGAATCGCGCTGGCAGTGGCTGGTGTACTGCTAATCACCCCCGGTTTTATAACCGACGCCATCGGTATGTTATGCCTTATACCCGCAAGCCGGCAGGCAATAATCCGCTATATCATGGCCAGGGCGTCTGTTCATGGCAGCTTCAATGCCACTATGGGTGGTTTTGAATCTCACCATCAGCCGGGTCAACAACAGGACCGTGACACGGGATCTTCGACTGGACGCAAGGTAGGCCGTACTATCGAAGGTGAGTATAAAAGAGAAGATTAGTGGAAGTCCTCTTTTTACAGCCGGTTTCGCGCTGATTATTTCATTGAATATCCTGAATATCTCGTTTTTTTCAGGAAATAACCTTGTAAACAGGAAAATTGACCGCATTAGTCAGATCATCAGACTTTTGGGGTCGAGATGCTTGACTCCGCAGGTTTCGTGATTATGATTAGCACTCGCATTGAGAGAGTGCTAAAAGTTAATAATTTTATTTTTATCTAGAGGAAAACACAATAATGAAAATACGTCCATTACATGACAGAGTTGTCGTAAAACGTATGGAAGAAGAGCGCACCAGTGCCGGTGGCATCGTAATTCCAGATTCAGCCGCTGAAAAACCGGCAGAAGGTGAAGTTATCGCCGTTGGTAACGGCAAAGTCAACGATGCAGGTGAGGTTCGTGCACTGGATGTGAAGGTCGGTGACAAGGTCTTATTTGGCAAGTATTCAGGTACCGAGATCAAGATCGAAGGTCAGGAAGTACTGATAATGCGCGAAGAAGATATTTTAGGTGTCATTGCGGCATAAGCTGTTTTCACATTAACTATTAAGAATCAGATTAGAGGAATTTATATATGTCAGCAAAAGACGTACGTTTTGGCGATGACTCACGTTACCGTATGGTTAACGGAGTGAACATTCTTGCCAACGCAGTAAAAGTTACATTAGGTCCTAAAGGACGTAATGTTGTTCTAGAAAAATCATTCGGTGCGCCGACTATCACAAAAGACGGTGTTTCAGTTGCCAAAGAGATCGAACTGGAAGACAGGTTTGAAAACATGGGCGCACAGATGGTGAAAGAAGTTTCATCACAGACATCTGACATCGCTGGTGATGGTACAACCACTGCTACCGTACTGGCTCAGGGTATCGTTCGCGAAGGCATGAAATCAGTTTCTGCCGGTATGAACCCGATGGACCTGAAACGCGGTATCGATAAGGCCACTATTGCGGCTGTTGAAGCGCTGCAGAAATTATCTAAGCCTTGTGCAACAACTGACGCGATCGCCCAGGTTGGTACAATCTCAGCGAACTCTGACACAAGTGTCGGCGACATCATCGCTGAAGCGATGGACAAAGTTGGTAAGGAAGGCGTTATCACGGTAGAAGAAGGTACATCATTAAACAACGAGCTGGATATCGTCGAAGGTATGCAGTTTGACCGTGGTTACCTGTCGCCTTACTTCGTTAACGACCAGGAAACAATGAGTGCCGATCTGGAAAACCCATATGTTTTACTGTTCGACAAAAAGATCTCGAATATCCGTGAACTGCTGCCAACATTAGAAGCTGTGGCTAAATCAAGCCGTCCACTTTTAATCGTTGCAGAGGATGTTGAAGGCGAAGCGCTTGCAACACTGGTGGTACACAGCAT
>Ga0316201_10000496_pt1 | contig 22529 bp, 18 predicted proteins | sample CS6wburrow_MG_FD_204516 | JGI IMG/M metagenome (GOLD analysis project Ga0316201, IMG submission 204516) | Coastal sediment microbial communities from Delaware Bay, Delaware, United States - CS-6 worm burrow | ecosystem: Environmental > Aquatic > Marine > Coastal > Sediment | place: USA... | reverse complement strand
CGACCCCCGCGCCGGGCGCATTGGCGAGGGCCACGTTACCCGCTTTCCAGGCACGCATCAGTCCGGGCACACCCAGGACAGACTGCCTGTTGAACACCTCGGGATCCATGAACTCATCGTCGATGCGCCGGTAGATCACATCCACCTGCTGGGGGCCGGCGATCGTGTGCATGTAGACAATATCATTCTTGTCAACGACCAGGTCGCGTCCTTCAACCAACTCGCACCCCATCTGCTGCGCCAGATAAGCGTGCTCGAAATAGGCCGAGTTGTAGATACCAGGTGTCAACACGACCACTTCCGGGTTTGACTTGTTTCCCGGCGCCAGATCGCACAGGGTATCGAATAGTTGTGAAGGGTAACCATCCACAGGCAACGGTGAGTATTGGTTAAAAAGCTCGGGAAATACCCGCTTGGTTATCAGGCGGTTCTCCAGCATATAGGAGACCCCCGAAGGCACCCTCAGATTGTCTTCCAGCACGTAAATCGTACCGTCGCTGTCACGCACCAGATCGGAACCGCAGATATGCGCCCAGATCCCGAGCGGCGGGTCGATACCAACGCACTGTTGTCGAAAGTTCTTCGAATTGGCCAACACCTCCCGTGGAAACACCCCGTCTTTGACGATCTTCTGGTCGTGGTAGAGATCGTCAATAAAGAGATTGAGCGCCCTCACCCGCTGCTTCAATCCGGCTTCTACGACATCCCATTCACTCTTGGGAATGATGCGCGGGACGATATCGAAGGGCCAGGCGCGGTCGATAGCGGCGCCCTCGGAGTAGACGGTGAAGGTAATGCCCATCTCCTTGATAGCCATATCCGCAGCGCTCTGGCGCGTCTCGAGATCTTCATCATCGAATTCGCGCAGGTTACGCAGCAGGGGTATCGCGTGATTACGCGCCCGGTTGGCGCGCGACATAACTTCGTCGAAAGTCGGTATCTCGTATGTTTTGAATTCGATTGGCATATCGTTCTTATCCTTCTTTCAGGCTCCGAAGAAATCGGTAACACTCATTCGGGACGCCGCCTGATATCGAGAGTAAAGGGGTAATCTGAATTGGGCTCCTCAGCCGGCGGTTCGAACGCTCCCGGGGTGTGTCCATGAGGCCAGAAACGTGCCAAACGTCTCGATTCCGCCTCGTAGGCATTGACCGGGAAGGTTTCCGGATTGTGACCACCGGGATGCTCAACGTGATAGGTGCAGCCTCCCAGCGAGCGACCATTCCAGTTGTCCACGATATCGAACACCAATGGCGCCTGTGCCGCTATTTTCGGATGCAGACCGGATGGCAACTGCCAGGCCTTGAAACGCACACCGGCCACGAAGTCCCCGCGCACACCGGTGTTGCGCAACGGCAGACGGCGGCCATTACAGGTCACCAGATGGCGCGAATCGGTCATGCCGCGCACTTTTACCTGCAACCGCTCCACCGACGAGTCGACAAAGCGGGCCGTTCCCTGCGCCGTCACCTCTTCGCCCAGTACGTTCCAGGGTTCGATGGCGAAGCGCAACTCCAGTTCGATATCGTCGATATTGATGGTGCCGTAGCGCGGAAAGCGAAACTCAATAAACGGGTCGAACCACTGTTTTTCAAAAGCATAGCCCCAGCGCTTTAAATCATTGCTGACGTCGAGGAGATCGCGCTCCACAAAGTGCGGCAGCATGAATCGATCGTGCAACTCGGTACCCCAGCGAACCGGCTTCTGCTTATACGGGTGGTCCCAGAAACGCACTATCAGGGAGCGCAACAGCAGCATCTGCACCAAACTCATGCGCTCGTGGGGGGGCATTTCAAAGCCGCGGAACTCCACCAGGCCGCGTCTTCCGGAGGAGGAATCAGGCGAGTAGAGCTTATCGATACAGAACTCGGCGCGATGGGTGTTGCCGGTGATATCCACCAGCAGGTTGCGCATTACCCGGTCGACCAGCCAGGGAGAGAGTGAATCGCCCTCCGGAAGCTGCTGCAGTGCGATCTCCAGCTCGTACAGACTCTCATCCCGCGCCTCGTCGACACGCGGCGCCTGCGAGGTGGGGCCAATAAAAAGACCGGAAAAGAGATAGGAGAGACTGGGATGATTCTGCCAATAGCGCACCAGGCTGCCCAACAGATGGGGACGGCGCAGCACCGGGCTGTCCGCCGGGCAGGTCGCACCCAGGGTCACGTGATTGCCGCCGCCGGTACCGGTATGGCGACCGTCCAGCATGAACTTCTCTGTGCCCAGCCGGGCCAGCCGCGCCTCCTCGTAGAGTTCGCCCGAGAGACGGACCAACCCCTCCCAGCTGCTTTCCGGCTGTACATTGACCTCGATGACTCCTGGATCGGGGGTCACCGAAAAACGTCGCAGACGCTCATCCTCCGGCGCCTGATAGCCCTCCAGCACCACCTCCTGAGCAAGATCGGCAGCGGTAGCCTCGATGGCGGAAATTAGATCCAGCCAATGGCTCAAATGGGTCAACGGCGGCAAAAACAGATGCAGCACGCCGTCACGCGACTCTGCGCAGATGGCGGTTCGGACGAAGAACTCCTGCTCTTGTTCATGTCCGTCGGCCAACTCCTGCTCCTGAATGCCGAAACGCTCAGGTTCTGGCTGCAAAAATGCAGCGTAACGGGCGTGTACTTCGCCAAACTCCTCCGGGATAGCATCCCGGGAGGCAAATGGGTCGCGCGGATTGAGCGACTGGCGCTTATCTTCCGGCTCCCACAGCAGTGAGTCGAGCGGCAGACGCAGCCCCATGGGGGAGTCGCCGGGCAACAGAAACATGTTCCCGCGGCGGAACTTCCAGGGGTTGGAGATCCACGCCTCCTTGACCGGATCCCAACCCAGCGGCAGGGTGTAACCGACAACCTTGTCCAGCCCCTGCTCGAAGATCCGGCGCAACCGCGCCCGCTCCAGCCGGTCCTTGAGCTTGCTGTCGAGCACATCCACATTGTCCGGCAGAACCCCCTCTTTCCAAAGGTAGTACCAGCCATCTTCGTAGCCGGCCTGGGCATGGTCCGGGGAAACCCTCAGCTGGCGGGCGAGCCGGGTGATAAAACGCTCCGCGGCGGTTTCAGTCGCACTCCCCGGCTTCGACGGGTCAACCAGCAGTTCCGGCCTGCGCCAGATAGGCCTGCCGTCCTCCCGCCAGTAGCAGTTCAGAGCCCAGCGCGGCAGAGGCTCGCCCGGGTACCACTTACCCTGCGAATGATGAACCAGGCCGCCTGCCGCCCAGCGCTGCCATAAACGGCGCAGCAGAACCTCGGCGCGTTGACGTTTGTTCCTGCCCAGTGCGGCGGTGTTCCATTCGGCGCCGTCCATGTCGTCGATGGAGACAAATGTTGGCTCACCGCCCATGGTCAGGCGTACGTCCTCGTGCTGCAACCGTTTATCCACCTGTGCTCCGAGCGCCATGACCCGTTCCCACTGGGCATCGGTATAGGGTTTGGTTACCCGCGGATCCTCGTGTATACGCTTGACGCTGTTCTCGAACTCAAAGTGAACTTCGGTCTTCTCCCCAAGGTAAGCACCGGTAACCGGCGCCGCCGAGACGGGATCGGGGGTGCAGGCCAGCGGGATATGGCCTTCGCCGGCAAACAGCCCGGAAGTGGGGTCCAGACCTATCCATCCGGCACCGGGCACGAACACTTCGCACCAGGCGTGCAGATCGGTGAAGTCCTTATCCGGACCCGACGGTCCGTCCAGAGATTTCATGTCGGGTGCCAGTTGCACCAGGTAGCCGGAGACGAAACGCGCAGCCAAACCCAGGTTGCGCAGTATCTGCACCAGCAGCCAGGCCGAGTCCCGGCAAGACCCTTTGGCCCGGCTCAGTGTCTCTTCGCAGCGCTGTACTCCCGGCTCCATGCGGATGACGTAGCCGATATCCTCCGACAGGCGCTGGTTCAGCTCCACCAGGACGTCGATTATCCGCCGCTTATCGCGCGGCACCGCCTCCACCCAGACGCGCAGCAGCTCTCCCTGCTCTTTTAACTCCAGATAAGGTGACAGGTCTTTCTTTAGATGCGCTTCATACGCAAACGGCCAGTGCTCGGCATACTCTTCAACAAAGAAATCGAACGGATTGATGGTAACCATCTCCACCACCAGATCGACCTCAATGCTGAATCGGCGGGTCTTCTCACGGAAGGTGAAGTTGGCAACGTGATTTCCGAACGGGTCCTGCTGCCAGTGTACGAAATGCTCCCGGGGTTCAACCTTGAGCGAGTAGCGATGCACCGGTGTCCGCGTATGAGGCGCCGGCCGTAGCCGCACAAGGTGAGGAGTGAGCTGTATGAGATCATCGTAGAGGTAATCGGTCTTATGATGCAGAGCGACGCGGATAGACATGTAACATCCTGAAAGGTTGCTGAGAATTTTATCTGCAGAGTTTTGAGCAAATATTGTACCAAAATGAATGCTTCCCCCGGCAATCGGTTCGGTGGATACTTGGCTGACGATTACATTTGCGGAAAATATTAATGACTTACTGCCTGGGACTCTGCCTCGAAGACGGCTTGGTTTTCGCTTCCGACTCACGCACCAATGCGGGGGTGGACTACGTCACCACCTACAGCAAGATGCACGTTTTTCAACCGGCGCCCGACCGGCTGTTCGTAATACTTTCGGCGGGCAACCTGGCCACCACCCAGGAGGTGATGAACCATATCCAGCGGGATATCGACTACCCTGCCGGCGGGACCAATCTGGCAAATGCCCGCTATCTGTTCGAGGCGGCCGAGTATGTCGGCCGGGTCAGCGTCCAGGTGCAGCAGGAGCACAGCTCTACGCTGGCTTCGTCCGGCGTAAGCGGCGAAACAACGCTGCTGATCGGCGGCCAGATTGCGGGTCATCCGCATGCACTAATGCTGATCTATCCGCAGGGCAACTACATCACCGCTTCGCCGGAGACCCCCTATCTGCAGATCGGCGAGAGCAAATACGGCAAGCCGGCGCTCGACCGTATCGTCAGCCCGCAGCTCTCGCTCGAGGACGGAGCCAAGCTTAGCCTGGTTTCGCTGGAGGCAACCGCCCGCTCTAATATCACCGTCGGTCCGCCGTTTGAGATCGGTATCTATCAGAAAGAGAGCCTTACAATCGCGCAACGCTGCAAGTTCGGGCAAGACAACCCCTACTTGATGCAGGTCAGCAAAGCCTGGAACGAAGGTATCCGCAACGCATTCCAGACGCTGCCGGGACTGATGTGGGAGCAGCACGGCGACAACGCCCAGAGCAGCAGCCCACCGCCTGCGGCTGCCCCAAACCAACAGCAGGAGATCCAGCAGCAGCCGGTACAACAGCAGCACCAACTGATGGGTTGAAACCTTTGGAGAGGAGTGAATCTGTAGCCGACTCAACTCGCGTATCCCAACACTCGGCACGACCGCTACCCATTACCGGTGGAACTCAGACTTATCCGGCTGTTTTCGGAAGCTGGATTACTCCGGGTGCCTCGGCCAGGCAGAGCTGTCGATGGTCTCCTGATAAGCGTGCCAAGTGGCATGGCCTATCAAGGGCAGCATCACCGCCAGTCCCAGAAAAGCGGTGACTATACCAACAGCCACAGCCGCAACGATCAACAACGCCCACACCAGCATCGCTGGCTTGTTGCGCAGCACCGCGTTGAAACTGGTCACCACCGCGGTCACCATGTCTGCCTTGCGGTCGATGATCATCGGCAGAGAAAAGGCGCTGATGCAAAAAACGAAAGCCGCGAACAGAGAGCCTATCAAGGTACCAATAGCCAGAAACGTAGCCATCTCTTCCAGTTCAGGGCGCGCCTGCATCGGAAAGAAGACATGGGTCATGGATGCCGCCCGCGCCCATACCATGAATATCACCATCAGTATCACCGCGAACACCATCTCATTGCCGATATGCCGCCAACTCTCCCGCAGCGCGTGGCCCAGCGTAGGGGTGCGCCCCTTCTGCAGCTGAAAGCTGATGTCGTAGAAAGCCAGCGCAAGCACCGGCCCAACGAAGATGAAGCCGGAGAGCAGCGCCAGCAGCACCACGAGATTTCCGTAGGTGATCGAGAGAAAGGTCAGCAGATAGCTGCACAGTACCAGAATGGCACCGTAGCTGAGACTCTGCACCGGCGCCTGTTTCAGATCCTGCCAACCGAGCTTTATCCATCTGAGCGGTGCATTGGCCGCGAGCTTCTTACAAGGTGCGGCGAAAGGGAGTGATTGACTCTCCTCAGGTGTCAACGGGTCCGTCATACAGGCTCCATGTTGTTTGCTCAGAAACTCAATTTCCGTCTAGTGAGAGGCGACTCTCCTTCCGAACAGGCGCAAACTAGTCAGATCACGACACAATAGTATCCGAATCCAGCCTAGTAAATAACACAAAGGTGAATCGGAGAGAACTCCATTGCCGGCATCCGCGCATCGATTCGGCCCCGTTGTGCGGCAGCCGGGGTCGGGTCTGCACCCGGTAAAAAAAGGACCGCAGTACCTATATTTTACTTCACCTGATTACCGCTTAACTCTTACCCGCTTCATGTTTGGATGCGTGCTCTCTTCTTCTCCGTCACAGCAGCGCTGAAGCAGAGGCGGGATTCTGATTGAACCAATTCACTTGTCGGCGGTATACCCCGCTGCACGCCGTCGCGGGGACTCAGGTATACGCCAGATGAAAGCGCACAGCAGCAGTGCCATCAGCACCAGCAGAACTCGAATCAGCGCCGCCAGCGGCACCAGCAGCAGTGTAACGGCAAAACTGACAACGACCAGAACAACAGCACGCCGCTTTACCCTGCGCTCCATCGTCCCCTCCTCTTCCCACTTCAGAATAACCGGTCCGAAGCGCGGATTGCCGGTGAGCCAGTGGTAGAAGCGGCGGGAGCTGCGCGCGAAACACCAGGCGGAAATCAGCAGGAAGGGTGTGGTCGGCAGCAGGGGCAGTACTATTCCCAGCAGACCAATTGCCAGCGACAGCCAGCCTGCGGCTACCAGTAGAGCGTGGCGCAATTTCTCTCTTACGTAGAATTTTCTTCTCTCTCTCATCGTTGCAGTTAGCGCATGCTTTTGTTCATCGTCCAATACTCGGATTGACAGTCCCCCGGCAAACAGGACAAACACATTATACCGCCAGGTGCGCCCCTGCCTCGAACAAACTCGGCTTCAGGATAAGGCATTGGTATACGGCCGATTTCTCGATAGAATCCATAGGCATTCGGATAAAAGGCCAGGACCTGTTAACGCTTATCGAATCGCTGCTGCCATTTGATTATTGTTAACAGGTCCTAGAGTCCTCGATACTGTTTGATTGTAGAAGAGTGGATCTTCTGATTGGTTGGTCGGATCCTTAACTTAAAATAAAGGCTAATAAATATGGACAATTCCCATCCGATTTCCCTGGGCTCCACGATCCAAAACTACAGCTCCCGATCAATCCGGCGAATGATGTTGAGTGGTATGGCGACCCTCACCATCCCACCGGCCGCACTGGCGGATTCCGTGGCCGGCTCGGGAGCGGAAACCTCGGTGCTGTTCATTGTAGCTTTTGCGCTGGCCACTATCGCTGTCAGCGTACTGCTGATTGTCGGACTAACCCGCTGGGGCCACAAACAGGATCAGATAGAAAATATGATGTCGTTTTGCATCAAATATCTGGTCGAGTCGAAAAACGAACACGAAAAAAGAGAAGCCGCCAGCGCGCTGGGAGAGGCGCAGGATCCGGATGCACTGCTTATTCTCATCAATATAGCCGACGACGATGACGCCGACGAGGGGTTGCGCAGGACTGCTGGCGAGGCACTGCAGACGATGAGCAGGAACTATCGCCAGTATTCCAGCATGATCATCGACTGCCTCAAGGCGGTTGAGGAGAAAGACCATAAGAGACTGATTGATCTATTACTCGAGACTTTTGAAAATGAGAAGAGGAAATATGCTCAAAGCGCCTACCTTATCGGCCGGGAATACATGCGCATGGAGCAATATCCAGACGCACGTATCTGGTTAGAGCACGCTAGAATCCGAAATAAAAAATCAAGGGTTTACATCAGCCAGATTTCGCATCTTATAGTCGTCTGCAACCAGCATCTGTTCATAGAGGGCGACATGTTGCTCAGATCCGGTGATTACCGTGATGCGCTCGACCTCTATGCGCTGGGGTCGCACAATCTGAATTTGGAGGATAAGAAACGCTACTCGGTACATATTCGGCTGGCCTGCGCCTACTGCAAACTGCATCACTATGACGATGCCTATCAGGAGACCCTGCTCTCGTTGCAGGACCAGGAAACGGAAGAGACGCTGGTTCTCAACAAGCTACTCCAGGAAATACGGAAGATACGCAGGAAAACAGGCGATTTAGCGCAGGCACGGCTCGAATCATTTGCCGCAGAGGTCGACAGCCATGTGGATAGAGCCATGGCTGAGTTGACATAGTGGGCCATGCCCGGTGAAGTTGCCCGGGGTATAAATAGCAGGCCGAATAGGGCGGTCACTCTTTGCCGTTCCGGGGAAGAGAATAACCGCCCTGCCGGAGGCAATCCAACCTCCTGCCCTGGATCTACCGGCCTCCCCGGCCATACTGTCACGGCCGGGAACGGCAGCTTACGCACTCCCAGGCAAGAACAGGCCGGTGATGGCATGTATTTTGCTTATTACTCCATATTCGAGATGACATCACCATCCGTGGTGGCTGTCACTGATCCGGAGTGAATTTATGCATCAGAAACTGACCATCGGCATACTGTGCGCAGCCGCCCTGCTCTCCAGTCTGACGCTCATACTAGGAGCAACCTCGCCCTGGCTGGTGGGCATTTCAGGCTTTTTCTTCGTCATCGGTGGCACGCTGATCGCTTCGATTGTCAGTGAAGGTTATGAGCGGGTGGAACAGTTGCTGCGACGACTCCCGGCGCACTTCACCGAACACAAGGCCAGCCTGGGGTTGGACGAGGAGACTTTTCTGCAGGTGGCAACATTCTACCGCCGCGGCAGCGTGCGCCAGGCGGAGATGATCATCAAAGCGATCGCGGATCCCTACCTCAATCTGGGATCCCAGCTGATCATAGATAGATGCAGTCAGAAAGAGCTCGACCGGGCGCTGCAGTGGCAACTCTCGAACAACCTGGAGCAGAAGCGCCGGCGTCTGCGTATTCTTCACTCAATGGCCGGTTTCGCACCGGCTTTCGGCATGTTGGGCACGCTGCTGGGACTGATTCGCCTGCTGTTCAGCCTGGGTGAAGGTGGACTGGACGTAGTGGGCGCCGCAATGGGGTTCGCAATGATCACCACGGTTTACGGCCTGGTGGCGGCAAATCTGATCATCAAGCCGATGGCGATCAAGATGGAGCAGCGATTCCGCGAGCAGCTGGCCTGGCAGAAGGTCAAGCATGAGATGTTGATGCTGCTGTTCGAAAAGGCGCACGCCGAGGTTATCCGAGAGACACTGAACGCGTTCATCACCGGCCGTCCGATGAACCTGAGGCCCGAGAATGCATCCGTCACGACGCTGGCGAGCGCCTGACCTGGCGGTATGAATCGGGCAATGTATCAGCAGACCGCCACAGCACAGGGACCGACCGCAGCTGACGCTGAGGCAGTGGTCTTTGCAGATCCCTGGTCAGCGCTGGATAGAGGCCGGGAGAAGCGCGACAACTGGCTGCTCAGCTACATCGATATACTGACGCTGTTTCTGACCCTGTTCGTGGTGCTGCTGGCACTGCAGCCGAAAAATGAATCACCGCCGGTCGATGCGGTTCCCGGGGATGTCCGGGTCGTCTCCCCGGAGCCGATCGAGCGACTTACCGCGCCTGCCACGCTCAGCGTCGAGGCCGACGAACCACTGCATAACAGCGAGAACCGTGACACAACGCCGGAGTTGCCGCCCAAAACCGATATCACCTTTGGTAATGAATCCGCAGCCGACCCTGTACAATCCTTTTCCATACCGGAGCTCCAGGTGGATGAGGCCTCCCCACTGATCTATCTGCCGATGACGGAGGTGCAGAATCAGACGGTTGCCAAGCCACCGCCAGACATTGCAGAATCCGGCGACGAACCCATCGCCGACAGGAATGACACCAGTCAGCAGGAGGAACCCGCCGGCGACATCCAGCCTGCGCCGGCGAATACCAGCCGCGAATCGATACAGCCGTTGATGATTAAGCTGTCGCAACAGAACCTGGATGAGAGGGTTCGGGTATCGGTAGTTGCCGAAGGCGTCTATCTCGAAGTGAGCGACACCATTCTGTTCGCCCTCGGCAGCGCCGAACTGAAGCGCGACGGGGCGGCACTGCTTAACGAGTTGGCGCAGCTGCTGATCGATTATACCGGGATCGTCTCGGTGGAGGGCCATACCGATGACCGTCCCATTGAAACCTCCCGATTCCCTTCGAACTGGGAACTCTCGTCCGGCCGGGCGACTACCGTAACCCGCTACCTGATCGGCAAAGGATTGGATCGGGATCGATTGCGCGCGGTGGGTTATGCCGACACCCGCCCCCTGGAGAGCAATGCGACCCCTGAAGGCCGCAAACGCAACCGGCGGGTGGCGCTGATCGTGGAGATCCCGGAATTATAAATCCGTGGGGTAGCGCTCAATTTCTGAAATTTTTACTTTCCCCTACCTTCAACAGGGACAACTCTGGTCTATACTTAACGTCTGAGCAGCAATCGACTCAGACGGGGGATTGTTTCGCAAAGCAGAGCAACCGGTTGTAAAATAACAAAAATTGCCGACAGATCGTATATGCCTCTGTATTTGATCACGGAGAGAACAGCAATGCATATCAGGCAGTTTGACAGACACCCTACCGACATCCCTTTCAAATTCAAACTTAACAGTATGATCGGTGAACACGAACATACGCTGAAGGATATCAGCCAGGGCGGGCTCTGCTTCAGGGCGCACGGCGGAATCTCCCCCGGCACCGGCATGTGTATCTGTATCCCATTCGCCCGAGATCCCTGCCGACTCAGCGGTAAGATCGCATGGTGTCGAAAAACGAACCAGGGTCTTTATGAAATGGGGATAGCGTTTTCGCAGACTATGGAGGCGCCTGCACTGCAACAGATCGACCGGATCGAAGTCTACCGGAAGAGCTACGGCCAGGCCTGTGGACACCGGATAACCAGTGAGGACGCGGGCCGTCTAATCGGTGCCATCGGTTAACTGCAAACAGCGTATCAACCGGGAGCGATGACTGCAGGGAAGCAGTACCCAGGGTAACAGCGGAAACGGTTGCCACCGGCTGATTCAGCTCCCCCGCTGCTTATCCGCTTACAATGCCAGGGTGACCCTTTGTAATCGGCAGCACAAGCACGCCTATGTTTGTCCGAGTATCAATGGGCTTATTACACTCCGCAGCTAGCTGCCCCCGGTCAGGCGTACTTCACAATCCACTGCTTGATCATCATGAATCAGGCTTTTCATCCCTTTGCGGTTAGCGTTTACCTGCCTTAGCTACTAATCTTTTAAGTATAGGGAGAATTGAGTATCGGGGACTATCCCTCAGGAGAACAGCAATGGCGATTTCCAAAAGTTTACAGACCTATCTGAAAGAACACGATGTCAAATACCGCACCGTGCACCATGCGCGCACCGGTTCCAGCATGGAGTCTGCCGAGCAGGCACATGTTCCAGGCGGCGCGCTGGCCAAAGGTGTAGTGACCAGAGACGGCGACGACTATCTCATGCTGGTGCTCCCTTCGGACTACCATGTAGACCTCGACGCTCTCAGCGGTCGATTGGGCAAGACTCTGACGATGGCGACCGAAGAGGAGCTGAGCGCAAGGTTTCCCGATTGTGAGCGTGGTGCGGTCCCACCCCTGGGTTACGTCTACGGTATCAGAACGCTATGGGATCCCAGCAGCACGTTGGGAGAGGATGAAACAGTCTACTTCGAGGCGGGTGATCACGAAAACCTTATCCAGGTTTCCGGAGTACAGTTTCACGAGCTGATGGCATCCGCCGATCGGAGTGAATTCAGCCGCCACATATGATTTCGGCCCAGGTGGGATATCGAGATGCGCCGGTTAAATAGAGCACTGATTGGCATACTGCTGTTGCTCTGCGGCTTTACCCAGCCACAGGCGGATCAGTACGCGTCCATGCGCGAGCAGATGATCCGGGAGATCGAGTCCGATGCCCGGGAAACCGCGCTCTACATTGACAAGCGGGCGCTGGATTCAAAGGTGATGGCGGTGATGGGCGAAGTCCCGCGCCACCGCTTCGTCCCGGAACAACAGCAGCCCTACGCCTACGAAAACCGACCCCTCGGAATCGGCCACGGCCAGACAATTTCACAGCCCTACATCGTGGCGCTAATGACGGATCTGCTGCACCTTGGTCCCAAACATCGCGTGCTGGAATTGGGGACCGGTTCGGGATATCAGGCGGCGGTACTGGCGCAACTGGTTGCCCAAGTATACACCATTGAAATCATAGAGCCGCTTGGAAAGCAGGCTGCAGAGAGATTTGCTCAGCTGGGTTATGGCAACATCAGCTCCCGCATCGGCGACGGTTACTACGGCTGGGAGAGCCAGGCACCGTTCGATGCCATCGTGGTGACGGCTGCCGCCGCCCATGTACCGCCGCCGTTGATCAGCCAGCTGAAACCGGGTGGCCGCATGGTCATCCCGATTGGCGGGAGCTTTCAGGTTCAGCAGCTGATGCTGATTGAAAAAATGGAGAATGGCGGGATTAAAACGCGCCAGATGCTTCCGGTGCGCTTTGTACCGCTCACCGGCAGTCACTGAACACTTGCCGCCAACTGGTTTATGAACGGACCGGCAGCCAGGATTGAAAAGAGCAGATCAAGCCAGCCGCCAGGCTTCGCGATTCTGTTCATCTCAGCCGCCGCACTCGCCTACGAAGTGTTGTTGATACGCCTGTTCTCGATCATTCAGTGGCACCATTTCGCGTATATGGTGATCAGTCTGGCGCTGCTGGGCTACGGCGCCAGTGGCACCTTCGTCGCACTGCTGCGCCGGCGTCTGCTGAACGACTTCCCGAAATCATTTCTGATCAATGCAAGCCTGTTTGGCGTAACTTCGGTCATCTGCTTCCTGCTGGCCCAGCAGCTCCCATTTAATACGCTGGAGATGTTCTGGGACCCGATGCAGATGGGATATTTGCTGCTGGCCTACCTGCTGCTGTTCACCCCTTTCTTTTTTGCCGCAAACTGCATCTGTCTCTGTTTTTCCCGCTTCGGAGAGATGATTCCCCGTGTCTACGCCTTCGATCTGGTCGGTGCAGGTCTGGGTGCACTGGGCGTTATTCTGCTACTGTATCTGCTCTCGCCGTCCGGCGTGCTGCGCGCAATCGCTGCAGTAGGCTTCGCGGCTGCCGCACTCTCGGTGCTTGAGCAGCAGCCCTTGCCTCGATGGCAGCGCGCGCTTCCCTATCTCTCCCTGTCTCTGATCGTCTGCCTGCTGCCGGATCGCTGGTTAGAGTTGAAATCGTCCCAATACAAGGCACTGAATCAGACACTGCAGATCGCCGGCACGCGGATTCTGGAAACCAGTTCCAGCCCGCTGGGACTGGTGACGCTGGTGGAGAGCCCACGGGTCCCGCTGCGTCTGGCAGCGGGAGTCAGTCTCAACAACCGAGTCGAGCCCCCGCCCCAGCTCGGCCTCTTTATCGACGGCGACGCACCCAGCCCGATTACCCGCTACGCAGGAGACAGATCGACCCTCGCCTACCTCGATTATCAAACCTCTGCGCTGCCCTATCATCTACAGCAAAGCCAACGGGTGTTGATTCTGGGCGTGGGGGGCGGAAGCGGCCTACTGCAGGCGGAGTATTACCAGATTCCCGAAATCCACGCCGTTGAACTCGACCCCTGGCTGCCGCAGCTGTTGGCGCAGCGATACGCAGACTATTCCGGCTGGCAGTGGCTGGGTGAGAGAACCAGACTGCACACCGGCGAAGCACGCAGTTTTGTCGCCGCCGACAACACCAACTACGACCTGATTCAGATGTCGCTGCTGGATGCCGCCAGCGCCACCTCTGGCGGCGTGTACGCGCTGAGCGAGAACTACCTCTACACAGTCGAAGCGATTACGGATTATTTGGAACGTCTGCGGCCCGGTGGCCTGCTGACGATCACACGCTGGGTAAAGCTTCCCCCGCGCGACGGACTGCGCCTGTTCGCAACAGCCATCGAGGCGTTGCGCCCGCAGGGATTCGACGATCCCGCGAATCATCTGATGCTGATACGTGGCTGGAACACCAGCACCCTGATTATAAAGAACGGCACGTTTCAGCCATCGGAGATCAGTGCGCTGCTCGATTTCAGCAAAGCGCGTGCGTTCGATGTCACCTACTATCCCGGGATGCCCGGAGATCATCAGGCCAACTTCTACAATATTCTTCCCCAAGCCTTTTTCCATGAAGGTGCGATGGCGCTGCTGGGAGATCGGGCCGCCGACTTCATACACCGCTATAAATTCGACATCCGGCCTGCCACTGACGACCGGCCCTATTTTTTCAACTTCTTCAAATGGAGCGCTCTGCCTGAGATCTTTTCGCTCTACCGACGCGGGGGTTTCTCACTGCTGGAACTGGGTTACCCGGTACTGATACTGACCCTGATTCAGGCGGCCCTGATCAGCCTGGTGCTGGTGCTGCTGCCGCTTCGCTTCATCGGTTCCGGGCACAGCAGAGGCAAAGCGGGATACCGATGGCGTGTGCTGGGCTACTTTCTGGTCATCGGACTGGCTTACCTGTTTATCGAAATGGCCTTCATTCAAAAGCTCTCGCTGTTTCTGGCCCACCCGGTCCATGCGCTGGCGGTGGTAATTTCCGGTTTCCTGATCTTTTCCGGTATCGGCAGTCTGTTCGCCAGCCGCCTGCCCGCAGAGCAGGGGAAGCGCTATCTGAAACCGGTAATCATGGTGTTGAGCATTGCCGTGGCCAGCTCCCCATGGCTGCTGCCGCCGGTTGTCGGCAGCCTGGGAAATCCAGAGATGCCGGCGAAAGTGGCGATTGCATTGATGCTGATCGCACCGATTGCCTTCTGCATGGGCGTGCCCTTCCCTCTCGGTCTCTCCGCCGTCGCCGGCAGCAATCCCGGGCTGGTGCCCTGGGCCTGGGGAATCAACGGCTGCGCATCGCTGATCAGCGCCATCCTGGCAAGCCTGCTGGCGATCCACTGGGGATTCACTACCGTGATACTGATCGCAGCGGCGCTCTATCTGCTGACGATCAAGCTCTATCCCGATATGGATTCATAAGCGCCAGGAATTTATCCGAAGAACGGTTCGGGGTCAGCGCTTTAGGGCAAGATGGAGACCGCCGGGAACGGCGCCTCCGCGATCTACCCGGATATTCGCAACCTGATACTCGATCAGTTCAAACCGGTGCCGTGCAAGCACCTCTCTAACGTAACCCGGACTATGCCGGTAGCGATAGCTGGCGGGATCGAGATGATAGTCGCCCGTATCTGCCGATTCAGTCGAGAAGAGAAACAGAGTACCGGGACTGGCGTGATTCGACACCGCATCCACCAGCGGCTCAAGATCTCCGATATGAATGAGCGCGTCGGAGCAGCTGAACAGATCGTATTCCAAAATGTCATCGTTAATAAATTTGACCAGATCCCCGACCTCGAGCCTGTCGTAGATATTCTTGCGCCTGGCCAGTGCCACCATCTCCGATGACAGATCGACGCCGACCAGCGTGCGCGCCAGTGACCTGAGCTGGACTCCCATCAGGCCGGTGCCGCAGGCGAGGTCCAGTACCAGGGAGAATCCAGTAGCTGGGGTCGGCATCCGCTCCAGCAGACCCCGCAACAGCTGCGGCGTCCGGTTCCGCAGCTGTTTTACAATCGTCTTATCGTATGCCGCAGCGGTACTGCCGTAGTTGGCAAGAATGGTTGCCGGATCTGCATTCGCTGGTTGATCGCCGGCAAGCACATCCAACAGATGCCGTGCACTCTCATTGCCGGGATCGAGATGCAGAAATTTGCTGAAGGCGGCATATGCCTCATCCAGCCGACGACAGTGCATCAGCACAAAGCCCAACCGTTTGTGCACGGCCGGACTCTGCGGCGCATACTCAACCATCAACCGAGCAGCGCGGATCGCATCCTCATCGTTGCCGGAATAGATGCTGGCATGGCACAGGCGGTCGGCCAGCGGCAGATTGCCGGGGTTTGCGCTCAAGGCGAGTTTCAAGTGTTTGCACGCAAGGTCGAATTGCTGAAGATCGAAGTGCGCGTTGCCCAGGTTACGGTGGACTGCCGGATTATCCGGTTCTATCGCCAGCGCCTTCTGATAGAGCAAAACCGCCTCCTCCAGTCGTCCCTGAATGCGACACAGCACGCCGAAATCATTGAGCGCAGCTAGATTGCCGGAATCGGTCTCAAGAAGTTGGCGATAGATCCGCTCCGCCCGCTGCGGATCCCCTTTGGCAGAGTGCCTCGCAGCAGTATCGAGGGGCGATGAGACTGCGCCCCCGGCGGAGCCCGCCCGCTCACCGGAATCGATCGCAATTTTCTCTTTTTGTTGGGCCTGCTGCTGCTTTCTCTTATTGGTAGATTTCGATCTGGTCATTGGCATCTGCCCGGTGGCGCTGGGTAGCGGTGCATCCATCCATTGTACACAAACCAACCCGCCTTCCCCGCTGTCAGGGCGACGAGAGCCAAGCCGCCTGCCGAAACCGGGATGAGCAGCGCCTGTCTCAACAGCCTACAGGTGCATCTGCACCCAACGGATGATATCCGCGCTGCCCATCGCGCCAGCCTGACGTGCCACCTCCCTCCCGCCGCGAAACAGCGCTAGCGTGGGAATACTGCGTATGCCGAACTGAGCTCCAATCGCCTGCTCATTCTCTGTGTTTAGCTTGGCCAGTCTCACTCGTGGCTCGAGCTGGGTTGCCGCTTGTTGGAAAGCCGGTGCCATCATCTTGCAGGGTCCGCACCAGGGAGCCCAGAAATCAACCAGCAGGGGTATGTCATTGCGACGCATATGTGTTTGAAAGTTATCCGATGTCAACTCCAGGGGATGTCCGTCGAACAGCGTCTGGTGACACTTTCCGCACTTGGGCCGGTCGGCCATGCGGGCCGGCAGGATCCGGTTTACGGAAGCACAATGAGGACACACGATATGCAGATTCTCACTCATGATAAAACCACTCCTGATCGGACCATCGCTTCGGCCCGGTTAATGCCATAATCCTGTTATACGACGACGCGGGGCGGTCAGCAGCAGCGCTTTTTCCCTGAGGTCCGGCACTCCCTGACTGTGTCACACTATCGGCATAGGCCCAGGCTTGAGCCCCATCAACCACCTGACCCGCGGCTTGATGGGTTAGGACTCCAGCAGGCTGAGGCGGGAGCGCAACTGCTCTATTTCATCCATCAGGTCGAGCGCCAGCGCAATGCCGGCAAGATTGACACCGAGATCGCGGCGCAGACGCATCGCACGGTTTACCCGCATCAGGCTCAAGCCGGAAAAACGCCGGCACAAGGGGTCCCGGTCAAGCGGATCCAGAATTCCCTCGTCCACCATTTCAACAATAAATTCCGCATGCACTCCGCAACATCGGCTCAACTCACCGAGCGTCAACGAACAATCGCTATCGAGCAGCAAGCCGGTCAATGCTTCTCTGTCGATCATCGCTCAAACCCCCAACCCGCTGCGCGGATTGAACGCAAATTTCCTCTCCATCGCGCGGTACGCCTCTTTAGCCTCGGCGGTATCCGCAGCCGGCAGGGCGACCAGCAAATTAACATATAGATCGCCCGGCGGATCTCCCGGTATCCCGCGCCCCTTGAGACGCAGTTTGCGTCCGCCGGAAGAGCCGGGCGGTACCTTGAGATCGATTGTGCCGCCAGGTGTCGGCGTCTTCACGCTGGCGCCGAGCGCAGCCTCCCAGGGGGCCACCGGCAGATCCAGATGGAGATCACGCCCATCAACCCGATAGAGCGGATGCGGCCGAAACTCAATCTCCAGATAGAGATCCCCGGCCCTGCCCCCCAGCGCGCCGGGCGACCCCTGGTTCGCGAGCCGGATATGCTGCCCAGGCTTCACGCCTTGCGGAATACGAACATTCAGCTTGCGCTCCCTTGTGCTGACCTGTCCGCGTTCGTCCACCATGGGTGCGTGCAGCGTAATGCTGCGCGTCGCGCCATGCAGCGCATCCTCGAGGTCAATCAACACCCTGGCGTGATGATCTTCGCCCTGAACCTGCCGACCCCGAAAATCGGCTCCCTTCACGCCATGCCCAGCAGCCATGTGCTCACCAAAGAGCGATTCAAAGAAATCGCTGAACGCCGCCGCGTCCCCGGCGGTGAAACCGCCCCCCCGAAATTCGAACCCGGCATCCCAGTCGGGCGGTGGATGAAACTCCTGGCCTGCCTTCCAATTGGCGCCAAGCTGATCGTATGCAGCCCGCTTCTCCGGGTCCTTCAGCACCTCGTACGCTTCACCCAACTCCTTGAAGCGGCGCTCTGCATCGGACTCTTTACTCACGTCCGGATGGAACTTACGCGCCAACTTACGATAGGCGCGCTTGATCTCATCCTGAGTGGCATCGCGTTTGACTCCCATGATCTGGTAGTAGTCTTTGAATTCCATCTGCTGAACCCTGAAATGATAGTTCTCTCGCGAAGAGATGGGGATTGGTGACCGTTTTTTCCAGGGAGAGCGCCGACTCAGCGCAGCGGAGGGAGAGTTTCTAAGAGTAGACCTCAAGCAAATGGTTACTGTTGCGGTGGAGACGCTGAAATACCTGGCCTCTGTTTTTAGCCGACTATTCTGACTGCTCGAGATACTCAGCCACCAGTTCAGTCAATCCGATCACCTGTGTATCCATCTCAAAGTGCTCCAGACCCTCCTCCAGAATGATGCGGCAGTTGGCGCAGGCGGTAATCACCGTGTCCACGCCTGACTCCTCGAACTGCTTCTTCTTGCGGCCAAAAACCTTCAGGCGCAGCGCTTCCGCCCGTTCGTTGGCGCTGACCCCGCCACCGCCGCCGCAACACCAGTTCATGGTGCCGTGATCGGTGGTTTCCACGAAACCGCTTGCCACCTGATGCAGCAGATTACGCGGCGGTTCGATCACACCGCCGCGGCGGACGATCTGACAGGGGTCGTGCAGCGTCATCGGCGTATCGCTCCGGCCATTGAGCTTCAGACGACCCTCGCGCTGCAATTGATCCAGCAGTTCGAGAATATGGATAACCTCAAAACGGTAGCGCCGCCCGATTAGATTCGGACCCTCCCAGCGAATGGCGGTATAAGCGTGACCGCACTCGGGACTTATCAAATACTTGACCCCCAGTTTTTCCGCTGTATCGACCACGCGGCTGACGATCTCCTTCGCCCCCTCCCGACTGCCGATCTGTATACCGGCATTGGTCGCTTCAAACGCCTCGCTGCTGATGGTCCAGGAGATCCCTGCTGCATGAAAGATCCGGGCAACACTCTCGATATACCCGGGGAAATTAACCACCTCCATGGAGGAGAAGAGCGCCATGTATTCGGCGTCTTTGCGATCGACTGGGATCTTCAGGCCCGATGCCTTCTCTACGTGGACAAGCGTCGCTTTCAGCGTCTTCAGGCTGACACCCATCGGGCTGCCGGTATCCAGCGTACGCTGCAGAGCTTTTTTCATACCCTCAGGCGCATAGCCGGAGATGTTGAACGCTTCGCGCTGTTTGCGCAGCATGTAAGCGATATCTATACCCACCGGACAGACCATGGAACAGCGGCCGCACAGATTGCAGCTGTCGTAGACCAACTCCTCCCAGTCGGCGAAATCCCGCTCGCTCAGATCGGAAGATCTGCCCAGCAATCGGCTCAACCGACCGGAAAATGTATGCTCGCGCCGCCACAGCTTGCGCATCGGCTCCAGCTTGTAGATTGGAGTATAACGAGGATCACCGGTCTCCACGTGGAAATGACAGGCTTCGGCGCACAGCCCGCAGTGGACGCAGCTGGAGAAATAGGATAAGACTTTGGCGTCTATCTGACTGCGCAACTCCTCCCTGGCGTTTTCGATCCGATCGTTCATTTTAACCATCCGTTCTTGGCCTCAGGCGTTGACGCCCCTGCGCGCCATTGCCGCTCCGGTATAGCCCCGGCTGATGGCGAAGGTGAAAGCATGCATCAGCGTGCTGAATGGAAAATAGATCAACAACAGCTCTGCCAGCAGGAGATGCAGCAGACGCAGCGCTTCGTATGTCTGCGCCAGCGCCAGGCATCCTGTCAGCATCACCAGAAACACCAGCAGCGAGGCGGTATAGTCACCGGCATCCGATATCAGGCGCGTCACCGGATTCATCAGGCGATAAAGAATCAACAGCAGCAAGCCGGCGAAGGCGATCTCAGATACGAAAATGAATCCCCAGTGGGGAAGCGATGCCCAGCCGAAACCCGTTATCCGCTGCGAGATGAACTCAACGTGCGGCTGCGCCAGAAAAAGCAGCGCGAACAACCCCAGGTGGAACATATAGCCCGCCACCAGTTGCACTCTGCCGCGGGTGACCACCGGCCGGCGCGGCAACGATCGACTGAATAGTGTGAGCAGGGCTCCGCCGGATCCGCTGTTTCTCGCTTCGGAGAGGTCCTGTGCAACCCCGAGGCGCAGTATCGCGATCACGCGCCAGGCTACACCCAACAGAAAAACAGTCAGCGAAAAGTACCAGAGCGGGCCATCGATGAAATCGCCGATCACTTTCCTGCCTCCCCGAGCGGGTTATGTTTTGGTGCGCCCTCAGTAAACCCTTCGGCCTCTGCCGCCGCCTCGACGCTAACCACTTCGCCACGCTCTACACATTGCTCGGCCCACCAGTCGTGATGCTCACGCGCCCAGTTGAGGTCGCAGTAACCGGTTGTCATCCCCTCCAGCGCCCCCTCCATGCCGACACTGCCGATATAGATGTGGCCGATAATCACCAGGGTCATGACAATCGCCGTTATCCCGTGAGCGACATGCGAAAGCGCCATCATCTCCCGGCCCAGCCCCAGTATCGGGAACAGCAGCATCACACCGGAAACCGCAGTCACACCTCCAATCAGAACCAACATCCAGAACATGCTCTTCTCGCCCATGTTGAAGAAGTTGGAAGGGACGTGTTTGCTGCCGATCAACCCGCCGCCGCGCAATAACCAGGTAAGATCGCCTCGCTGGTAGATGTTGCGGCGAACGAAACGAAAGAATACCAGCGCCAACGCCAGCAGAAAGAGCGGGCCGAACAGATTGTGTCCCTCCTTACTGGCGGATGCCAACAGGGAAAACGCGTCCGCTCCCATCAACGGTATCAGCAGCGATCTGCCGAACAGCATGGTCAGGCCGGTGAGCGCCAGGAACAGGAAAATCGAGGCGGTAAACCAGTGAATCATGCGCTCGTAAACGGTGTAGCGCGGCAGCCGTTTGTCAGAGGGCCCGGCATGAATCGGCACCCGTCCCCGTATCAGATAGAAGAGTACCAACAGCAGCAGCATGGTACCTACCGCGTAGCCGCCATAGGGCACCAGCTGCTCCGTACGGAAGCGCCGCCACTGGTCTCCAAAGGGATTGATCAGCATGCTGCTGTCGACACTTTTGATCTGTGTACTGCCGACCGGCGCCAGGTTTGTTTGACGCATCTCCGACCAGAGATTCACGCCCGTCGCCTGGTTCATTGGCAGCTGTAAACTCGGTGACGGGACCGGCTGCCGTTTACGTACCTCCCGCCACAGATCCGCTCCCGGATTGGGTACCTGTATCCCCTCCTCAAGGTTCTGGGCAGAGACACCGCCGCCTATAACCATCAGTAGAACTATAATGAACGGAAGTAAGCGCGAGAACACCGTATCCTGAACGGGTCGATACATGGATAGTGACTCCTGTTCCTTGTTCAACTCTTGTTTTCGGTCAGCGACCAAAAACCTGCTTACTCTTCCCCAAGCAGTCTCTGCGTGAATACACACCCTCCCCTGAGGGAGAGGGCTTTATGTGGGAAAAGATTGCATCTTCTCAATACACACCGGTCCGTCTGCTAGGAGCCTGTCGGATTTAGGATTGTCCTACTGCGGAAAAGCCCTTTTGGTCAGATTTTCCGGTCCTTTGCGTTAAATAGCTACGGCTATTCGCCTCAAACGACCGGAAAATCTGCCTCAAAAAAGCTTCCACTCGCTACGAACACCTAAACCCGACAGGCTCCTAGCGGTCCTTTCACTCAATACTGCTCGCCTTTCCCTTTAGGCCACTCGGTGAACGCAGCGTCGCGTTCTGATAGGAGACACCGCGCTGGAGCGAACTGGCAGCACGATAGACGATACGCTTGCGGTAGATATCAGAAAGCACATCCGCATCACCGGCCAGCAACGCCTTGGTGGCGCACATCTCCGCGCACAACGGCAGCTTACCCTCCGCCAACCGATTAGATCCGTATTTGCGGTACTCCTCCGCGCTGTTGTCCTCTTTCGGACCGCCGGCACAGAAGGTGCACTTGTCCATTTTTCCACGGGTGGCAAAAGCACCATCCTCAGGAAACTGCGGCGCGCCGAAGGGGCAGGCGTAGAAGCAGTAACCGCAGCCGATGCAGATATCCTTGTCGTGCAGCACCACACCGTCTTCCGTGGTGTAGAAACAGTCAACCGGACAGA
>Ga0316201_10000495_pt1 | contig 22533 bp, 20 predicted proteins | sample CS6wburrow_MG_FD_204516 | JGI IMG/M metagenome (GOLD analysis project Ga0316201, IMG submission 204516) | Coastal sediment microbial communities from Delaware Bay, Delaware, United States - CS-6 worm burrow | ecosystem: Environmental > Aquatic > Marine > Coastal > Sediment | place: USA... | reverse complement strand
TGCTGGAAAAATCACTATCCTTGCCTTTCCTTCTTTCTCCGCGATCAGGTTCAGAGGAATTAAGATCCTTGGTTTTATTGTAATAATTGAAAAAACGGGTAAATTCTACTGAAACAATTTTTTGGATTAATTCATCCCTGTCAAGTCCTTCCAGGACGTCGTTAATAGCCGGTAAATAATTACTAACTTCTTCATTTATTTCTGTAGTACGGATTCTGTTGGCCAAATGATACAATTGAATCTCACAAATTTCGATTCCAGTAGGTATTTTTTTAGCTATAAATTTTTGCTGTATTTTTTTCTCTATAGCATGAATTTTTCTCAATTCGCTTCTGGTGACTATCACCATTGAAATTCCAGATTTACCTGCTCTTCCTGTACGCCCGCTCCTATGGGTGTAGGTTTCGATTTCGTCGGGCAGTTGATAATTTATTACATGGGTGATATCGTCTACATCTATTCCACGGGCCGCAACATCCGTGGCTACCAACATTTGAATTTGTTTTTTACGGAAAGAATTCATTACCAGGTCGCGCTGATTTTGGCTTAAATCGCCATGCAGTGCCCCGGCGTTATATCCGTCTTCAATTAACTTTTCAGCCACTCGTTGGGTATCGCGTTTAGTTCGGCAGAAAACCACAGAAAAAATACCAGGATTAGCATCAGAAAGCCGTTTTAATGCAGAATACCTGTCGCGTCCACCCACAACATAATATTCGTGCTGTACAGTATCCACACCAGTATTTTTAGTTCCGACGGTAATTTCCGTTGGGTTGTGCATAAACTTTTTGGCTATTATAGCCACTTCCCTTGGCATAGTAGCTGAAAAAAGCCAGGTAGATTTATCTTTGGGTGTATTGGAAAGAATGTCCTTAATATCTTCATAGAACCCCATATTTAACATCTCATCTGCTTCATCAAGAATGCAATAGTCAATTTTGGAGATATCAATGATTCCACGGCCAATCATATCCTTCATTCTACCCGGGGTGGCGACAACGATTTGCGCACCTCTCTTTATTTGCCTTGCCTGATCAGTTATACTTGCACCACCATAAATAGCCACCGTATTCAAACCTTTGACATATTTTGAATAAAATTGCATTTCTTTGGTGATTTGCAGACAAAGTTCTCGGGTTGGTGAAAGTATTAATCCTTGTGTAGTTCTACTTTGACTGTCTATTTTTTGAATTAAAGGAAACCCAAATGCAGCTGTTTTACCTGTTCCGGTTTGGGCCAGAGCCACCAAATCTATTTCATCTTCTAATAAAAGGGGGATGGATTTTTCCTGAACTTCCGATGGAGTTTCAAATCCTAAATCGGTAATAGCATTCAATAGGGCGCTATTAAGCCCCAATGCTTCAAATTTTGTCATAATATGTTATAATTTACCTAATCGCAAATATGTATGTTGCACAGAGCGATTATCCTTATAACGTATTAGACTCAAGGCAACACATGCTATACCAGCGGCGTCAATTTAAGCGGCAAAGATACTCTTATTTATTAACATGGTGGCTAAACTTTAAATTTTCAAATTTTAGAAAGGTATTTGATGAGCTTTTGTAGTGCCTTTCCTCTATGGCTTATTTCATTTTTTATATGGAGAGGTAATTGAGCAAAGGTTTGGTCATAAGCTGTTGGAATGAAGATGGGATCATATCCAAAACCATTAGCCCCCCGTTTTTCAGTACTAATTGTACCTTCAACAACTCCATCGAATAAGTATCTTTTGCTATTTAGATTTAAGGCAATTACTGTTTTAAATCTTGCCTCTCGAGAAGTACAATTCTTTAAATCCAGTAATACTTTTTCAATATTTTTTTCAGAATCCTTTTCTTCTCCGGCATATCTGGCAGAATAGACACCAGGGGCACCATTCAATGCATCTATAATTAGTCCTGTGTCATCTGCAAAACATGATATTCCATAGTTTTGTGTAATAAAGTCCGCTTTTAATTGTGCATTCGCCTCCAGAGTTGTCCCTGTTTCCGGTATTTCTGCCTTACAACCAAGATCTTCCAGGGAGATAAGACGTATGTCTTTGGGAAGCAAAAGACCTACTTCTTTTAATTTATTTGCATTGTGCGTCGCGAAAACGAGATCCATATGTAAAATGAATTCATAAATAAAAATTGTTGACCAGGTTAAAAATAGTAATTTTATTTGCTGCAATTTTTCAATTATGAAACTTAAACTTCCACCGGCAATCATTTTTTTGGTATTTGGAGGCCTCATGTATCTTTTGGCAGAATTTTTACCGGTTGGATATTTTGATTTTTTTGGCAGACAATATCTGATTATGGCATTGCTGTTCTTAGCAGTCATTATAAGTTGTGTAGCAATAATTCAGTTTTACAAGGTCAAGACTACAACAAACCCTAAAAATCCTTCTAAAGCCACTTTTTTGGTTACAAATGGCATTTATAAATATTCACGAAACCCAATGTATTTGGCGTTACTACTCATATTATTAGGTTGGGCACTATGGTTAGCCAACGCATTCAATGTTCTTTTAGCTGCCGGTTTTGTTTCTTATATGAACACTTTTCAAATTCAACCAGAAGAATCATCTCTGGCTAGCTTATTTGGCAAAGAATATAGGCACTATTGTATAAAAGTTAGAAGATGGTTTTAATTCACTCAATACTCTTTTTAAAAGGCCAAAAAATTAGTAATTTAACTTATAATTAAAAATATTAGTATATTCAATAATAATATTGTATATTAGCTTTTAAGCTTATAAAAAATGATTGCAGTTCTAACGGGAGATATCATTAATTCGGCAGGTTATAAAACCACTGCCTGGATGCCAGTTTTAAAGAAATTCTTATTGAATTTAGGCGATACACCCGGGGTTTGGGAAATATATAGAGGTGATGAATTTCAAATAAGAATTGCACCTGAAAATGCCCTGGAAGTCGCGATTCTGATAAAAGCGCTTATCAAAACCATTAAGAACCTTGATGTTCGGATTGGGATTGGTCTGGGGGAGGAAGAATATAGGGCTGCCGGCGTAAGTGAATCAAACGGTTCCGCCTATCAAAGGTCAGGCAGAACTTTAAATATGTTAAAAAAACAAAAAATAAATATGGCTATTGCTGCAGAAGACACCCAATTAGAAGATACACTTAATTTAATGTTGAAATTAGGACTGGACTTTATGGATAGCTGGAGTGTGGTATCTGCAGAGATTATAGTAATAGCCCTTCAAAATCCGGGAGCTTCCCAAAAAGAAATTGCTGAACGGCTTCAAATACAACAATCCGCTGTTAGTCAGAGACAAAAAAGAGCGCGCCTGGATTTGGTAAAAGACTTGTTGAATTATTACCATATAAACCATAAATAGCGCTTATCATGATACTTTTTACTAAACTATTTCTGGCTCATATAATTGGTGATTTTCTGTTACAACCAAAACGGTGGGTTATTCAGAAAGAGGCTAAAAAAGTGGCCTCGGGATTTTTATACCTACATATTTTAATTCATTTTTTGGTAACCATCTTATTGCTATGGAATGTGCATTATTGGGAAGTAGCGTTGATTATAGCTCTGTCTCATTATCTGATTGATTTGCTTAAAATTTATTCAACTCCTTTATTTAAAAATAAGAGTATTCCATTTTTTATAGATCAATTTCTGCATATAGCTATACTATATGCATGCGCTTATTTCGGTAATTTAATGGAACATACGATGAGTTTAATACAGCAAATAGATTGGCCGCTTTTGACCGCTTTAATATTTGTGACTTATCCTGCTGCCATAATAATGAGTATCGTATTGGAAGGAATGTCTAATCAGATTAATCTGGATCATAAATCGCTTCCTAATGCTGGAAAATACATTGGTATGATTGAGCGTTTATTTGTTCTTATTTTCATTATCATGGGCAGATGGGAAGCTATTGGGTTACTTATTACTGCCAAATCTGTATTCCGATTTAATGATCTGAAAGAAAGCAACAACAGAAAATTAACTGAATATATTTTAATTGGAACACTTTTGAGTTTTGGAATAGCTATTCTTACAGGTATTATCTACACTCACTAAAACCAATGTTTTATGAAACATTTAGCGGTTTGTATGTTATTTTTTCTTGCGCTGGCATGTGGAGAGCAAAATTTAAAAAAGCCAGATAGACAAGATGTTATCAACGAAGGCCAACAATGGTCTTCTCAACAGGCATGGGATTGGTATAATAATCAGCCCTGGTATTTGGGCACAAATTTTAATCCTAGTTCTTCCATAAATCAACTTGAATTCTGGCAGGAAGATACCTATGATCCTGAAACCATTGATAGGGAACTAAAATGGTCCGCAGATTTGGGTATGAACCTGCATCGGGTATATCTCCATAATCTGCTTTGGGAACAAGATTCTATTGGCTTTTTAAATCGGCTGGAAAATTATTTAGGATTGGCTAAGAAGTATGAGATAAAGACCATGTTTGTTTTGCTTGATGATGTGTGGCATCCAATTCCTAAACTGGGAGTTCAACCTGAACCTGTACCACATGTTCATAATTCGGGGTGGGTACAGTCTCCGGGTGCTGAAATCCTTGGGGATAGTACCAGACATCTTGAATTAGAATCGTACATCAAAGGAGTAGTGGGGCACTTTGCCGATGATAACAGGGTCCTGGTTTGGGATCTCTATAATGAGCCCGATAATGTTGCCGGTCAGCCAGGAAGGAGGCAGCTGGAAGTAACCAATAAACATATATATTCACTCATACTCCTGAAAAAAGTAATGAAATGGGCAAGAGAAGTAAACCCCAGTCAGCCCTTGACTACCGGTATTTGGAAAGGAAATATTGACCATTGGGGTACCCCGGATAGCCTGCCTGCTTTGGATAGATATATGCTTATGAATTCTGATATTATTTCATTTCATGCATATGATGGGGAAATAGATAATGTGAAAAAGAAAATTACAGAACTCCAAAAATACAATAGGCCCTTATTTTGTACAGAATATCTAGCGAGAGGAGTGGGTAATACCTTTGAAAGTGTGCTTCCAATTCTAAAAGAAAGTAAAATTGCCGCTATCAACTGGGGATTTGTATCTGGCAAGACAAATACTATTTATCCCTGGAAAAGCTGGGATTCAACATTCACCGAGGAACCTAAAATCTGGCATCATGACATCCTGAGGGCAGATGGCACTCCATTTTCCATGGAAGAGATAGATTTTATAAAACAGCTGAGTAGAAACTCTAAATAATTCAATAGTTCACCAAAATATTGCCAGGGATATGACTTATTTTTCTATTTAAAGATAATTTAAGTCCTGATGTGCGAAGGGAAGCTAAATAAAAAGATTTTTTGTTGCAAATTTGAATATCCTAATGATTGGGACCCAAGGCAAAACAATCCGCAATGGAAATCGTATATACTTACATAAACCGCATTTTTGAATTGAGAAGCTACTGTGCACGGATTTAATTTAATAATTTTGCATCTTATATTTTTATAGAGAATGACAGAAGTGGGACGTAAGTATGTATTTGATTTTGATAGTACATTAACCAGGGTAGAAGCCCTGGACGTGTTGGCGGAAATGACGCTACAAGGCAAGTCTAACCGAGATGAGGTTATTCATGAAATACAGGAAATCACCAATCTTGGAATTGATGGGGATATTTCATTTACAGAATCCCTGGAAAGAAGGATAAAACTCTTAAAAGCGAATAAGAATGATTTAGACCCCCTTGTTGACGAGTTACGGCAAAAAATTTCAAAATCTATTGCTGCTAACAAAGAATTCTTTGAAAAGTACTCAGAAGACATTTATGTAATTTCCTGTGGATTTAAAGAATTTATAGATCCCATAGTTAAGGAGTATAATATTCCATCTGAAAGGGTATTTGCCAATACATTTAAGTTTGATGAGGAAGGTAACATTATAGGTTTTGATGAAAAGAATGTACTTGCAACTCATAATGGAAAAATTCAATGTCTTAAGCAACTCGATCTTGAAGGTGAAGTCCAGGTCATTGGCGATGGGTATAGTGATTATGTTATGCGAGAAGCTGGAATTGCCCACAAATTTTTTGCCTATACAGAAAATGTCCATCGCGAAAAAGCCGCTGACAATGCAGACCATGTTGCACCTAATTTGGATGAATTTTTATTTGTAAACGACCTCCCCAGAAGCCTTTCTTATCCCAAAAATAGGATTAAGATACTCTTATTGGAAAATGTTCATCCCGCTGCCTTTGATAATCTATCGGAGGATGGTTTTTCCGTTGAACTTATAGAAGAAAGTTTATCTGAAGATGAGCTTATTAAGAAAATCAAGGGAGTTCATGTATTGGGAATCCGGTCTAAAACCAGACTTACTCCTAAAGTAATTGATGCAGCCGATAAACTGCTGGTGGTTGGAGCGTTCTGCATTGGGACGAAGCAGATAGATTTAGAATACTGCAAGAAGAAAGGGGTGGTAGTTTTCAATGCACCATACAGCAATACAAGGTCTGTTGTGGAATTGGCTATAGGCCAAATTATTATGCTATTTCGAAATGTTTTTACCAGGAGTACTGAACTTCACAATGGAGTATGGAATAAGACAGCGGTAAATTCTAAAGAAGTTCGCGGTAAAAATCTTGGTATTGTGGGTTATGGCAATATAGGCAAACAACTTTCTGTGCTGGCAGAGGCCATAGGCATGAGGGTTTATTACTATGATATTGAGGATAGATTAGCCTTGGGTAACGCAATAAAATGCGATACTCTGGAAGATTTATTGAATGTTTCTGATGTGGTTTCTTTGCACCTGGATGACAACAAAGCCAATCATAATTTTATTGGGGAACGTGAAATTAACCAAATGCGGGAAGGTGCTATGCTTTTAAATCTTTCAAGAGGTTTTGTAGTGGAAATACCTACCCTGGTAAAAGCACTTAAAAGCGGTAAACTGGGTGGCGCAGCCATAGATGTATTTCCCAATGAACCAAAATCTAACGGACCGTTTGTCTCAGAATTGCAGCAAATCCCTAATGTAATTCTAACCCCTCATATAGGAGGAAGTACGGAGGAAGCACAAAGAGATATTGCAGATTTCGTACCTAACAAAATCATGTATTATATCAACTCCGGGAATACAGTAGATGCGGTCAACTTTCCGAATATTCGTTTACCTAAACAGAATAAAGCTCACAGATTTTTACACATTCACAGAAATGTTCCGGGAATTATGGCTAAAATTAATGAGGTCCTCGCTACTTATGAGATGAATATTTCGGGACAATACCTGTCAACTGATAGCGATGTAGGTTATGTAATTACAGATCTGGACAGGGATTATAACAAAGAGGTAATTAAAGCACTCAAGAAAGTGGAAAACACAATTAAATTCAGAGTTCTGTATTAAACCTTTTTTTTAAATTGTGATTAATTAGTCTTCAGCAAAAACTCATTGGTGATGATACGGCTCATTTCTCAGAATAGTAAATCCTCTGTAAATCTGTTCAACAATAAATAGGCGGACCATTTGATGTGAGAAAGTCAATTTTGAGAGACTAATTAGGCCATTTGCTTTTTGTTTAATAGAATCACTAAAACCGTAGGGACCCCCTACTACCAAAACCCATTCTTTAATTCCTCTATTCATCTGCTTTTGTAATAGTTTGGCAAATTCTACCGACCTGTATTCCATACCATTTTCATCTAACAAATAAAGGGATTCAGTACTGTCAACATGTTTCATTATTAATTCAGCCTCCTTTTCCATTTGATCCGTTGCGGACAGGTTTTTGGTGTTTTTAATATCCGGTAATGCTACCAATTCAAAATTAACATAGTGTTTCAGTCTCTTCAGATAAACTTCAATGAGCTTCTCTAACTCTGCACTATCCGTTTTTCCTATTGTAACAAGTTTTATCTTCATATTTTTTAAGTTATGATCTTTAGGAAATTGAATTTCTTTATTGGCATATGTTTTTACTAATTTAGTGCCCTACAAGTTGCAAAAATGATATCAGAAGAACAATTCCAAAAGGAGATATCTTTAATAATAGAAAATGCCATACGGGAAGATGTAGGAGATGGGGATCACAGTTCACTTGCGTGTATTCCCTCTGATACGATTGGTAAGGCCAAGCTATTGGTAAAGGATGAATGCGTATTAGCCGGTGTTGAATTTGCCCGACGGACTTTTAATTATGTGGATGAGGAATTAAAAATGGAAATCCTCATAAATGATGGACAAAAGGTGAATTTTGGGGATCTGGCATTTTATGTTGAAGGACGGTCACAATCTATTTTAAAGGCCGAGAGACTTGTCTTAAATGCCATGCAGCGCATGAGTGCAATTGCTACAAAAACTAATTATTTTGTTTCACTTCTTGAGGGTACAAAAACAAAAATCCTGGACACCCGTAAAACTACCCCCGGAATACGAGCTCTTGAAAAATGGGCCGTGAAAATAGGAGGTGGAGAGAATCACAGGTTTGCGTTGTACGACATGGTTATGTTAAAGGATAACCATATAGACTTTGCTGGCGGTATTACCCAGGCAATTGATAAAACCAAACTCTATTTAGAGAAATTAGACAAGGATTTGAAAATTATAGTTGAGGCCAGAAATTTGTTGGAAGTAAAGGAAATTCTTCGATCTGAGGGTGTTTTTAGGATTCTCCTGGATAATTTTACCCTTGAGGATACCAGAAAGGCGGTAAAACTTATAGGCAATCATTGCCTAACCGAATCATCTGGTGGGATTAATGAGAATACCATTAGAAAGTATGCCGAATGCGGTGTAGATTATATTTCTTCAGGTGCACTAACTCATTCAGTATTTAACAAGGACTTGAGTCTTAAAGCAATATAGATGTCAGAGGAAATAGAACGAAAGCTGGAAAGTATTCCGATAGTCAAATGGATAGTCAGATTACTCAAAAAGATTAAGCTCCCGGCCTTTGAAGGACTTTCCTTATACGACCTTGTTGAGATGTACATTATAGGTATTGTTCAGGGGGCACTTTCAACCAGGGCAAGTTCTATTGCTTTCAATCTTTTTATGGCTCTTTTTCCTTTGCTTATTTTCCTTTTTACATTAATCCCTTTTGTTATTCCTTATGTGAGCGTAGGGAATGAAAATTTTGATGGTCAGTTTCTCGATTTTCTGGAGTCATTTTTGCCATCTGCAACTGGTGAATATTTTGAAGTAATTTACTATCAGATCAAGGATCAGCAGAGTGGTGGATTGGTATCTTCGGCCTTTATTTTGTCTATATTCTTAATGACCAATGGGGTGAGTGCAATATTTGGAGGTTTTGAAGATTCTTACCATATAAAATTAACCAGAAATTTCTTTAAGCAGTATGCGTACGCCATGATGGTCGGATTTCTTCTTTCTATCTTATTAATCGTTGGTGCGGTGGGTTATATATACTTTGAGTTCTATATTCTTCAATATTTAAATGAATGGGCTGCACAAACCGGGGGATATGATCTATCAGAAAAGGATATTATAGGGGCTCGCATTGGTAAAACACTATTTTTCATCCTACTCTCTTACCTTACCACCGCTACCTTGTACTATTTTGGTACACGAGAAGGCAAGCAGGCTAAATTCTTTTCTTATGGCGCCCTAATGACTACCTTGTTAGTTTTATTAACATCCCTTTTGTTCGGCGTTTATATTGACAACTTTGCGAGGTATAACGAATTGTATGGCGCATTGGCAGGGTTATTAATTCTTATGGTTTATATATGGTTGAATTCCAATATTTTACTTCTCGGATTTGAACTAAATGCGACTCTTAATTACATGAGAAAAAAGCATCGGTAATGAGGTTTTGGTTAAAAAAATAGACGGTATACCAGAATGGAAATATTTATTAATGTCATACTACCAATTCCTTTGGAAAAGCATTTCACATATCGCGTTTCCGAATACGAAGCTGCACAATTAAAATTGGGAATGCGCGTGGCGGTACCATTTGGAAAGTCTAAAATCTATACTGCCCTGGTTGTTAAAATTCATAACAAACCACCATTGGTATATGAGGCTAAAGCCATTCATAATATTCTGGATGAACAACCTATTGTGACTTCAAATCAATTAAAACACTGGAAGTGGATAGCGGATTATTACATGTGCACACTTGGCGAAGTCTTCAGAAGCGCAATACCCAGTGCACTTCTATTGGAAAGTGAAACGCTTATTTTGCCTAATAAGGCTGTCATAATCGATGAAAATCAATTAAAAGATGATGATTTTCTGGTCTACGAGGCCCTTAAATACCAGAATGTTCTGCGTGTTAATGATATTATGCAAATTGTCGATAAAAAAAACATACTCCCTATTCTCAACAGGTTATTACAAATTAAAGCTATTGTTTTGAAGGAAGAAATTCATGAACAGTACAAACCCAAAATGGTACGCTATGTTAGGCTGGGTGAGAAGTATAGTTCAGAACCGGAACTTGAGAAATTATTAAATTCACTAACCAGAGCACCTAAACAAAGTCAGGTTGTACTTTCATTATTTCATCTTCAGGCGACCAAAAGAAAACCGATAAAGCTTGATGAACTAGAAATTGACAGTAAGTCGAGTAAAGCTGTAATACGCGCACTAATAAATAAAGAAGTACTTGATGAATATTTCATCCAAACAGATCGGGTGGCGTTTGATGGCACGAAGACGCTCAAGCCGCCCAAGGAATTGAATGAATATCAGGTAGAAGCATTAAATGCAATTAAACAAAACTTTAATAATAAAAAGGTTACGCTCTTAAAAGGGGTTACTTCCTCCGGCAAAACGGAAGTATATGTAAAACTAATTGCAAAGTGTTTGGGTGAGGGAAAACAAGCTCTTTATCTGGTTCCCGAGATTGCGATTACTACACAACTCATTTCGCGATTACTGGAATATTTTGGGTCTGCTATATCCGTTTTCCATTCCAAATACAATATGAACGAAAAAGTGGAGGTTTGGAACAATGTTTTGGCTAATAAGCCGAAAGCACAACTAGTTATTGGAGCTCGTTCTGCTTTGTTTCTCCCTTTTGCAGATCTGGGTCTGGTAATTATTGATGAGGAACATGAAACTTCATTTAAACAGTATGATCCTGCACCACGATATCATGCCAGAGACGCCGCAGTGGTGCTAGGAGGCTTATTTAATTCTAATGTACTATTAGGTTCCGCAACGCCTAGTATAGAAAGTTACAACAATGCACAAACCGGCAAATACGGATATGCACAGATAGAGCGAAGGTTTGGAAATGTATTAATGCCGGATATGGAATTAGTGGATATTAAAAGTCAGTATCGAAAAAAACGAATGAAGGGGCATTTTTCTGAACGTCTCTTAGAGGAAATTACAGAAACACTAGACCTGGGAGAGCAAGTAATATTATTTCAAAACAGAAGGGGCTATGCTCCAATTTTAGAATGTACTACTTGCGGACATTCTCCTCAGTGCCCGAATTGTGATGTGAGTCTGACATATCACAAGCAAAGAAATCAATTAAGATGTCATTATTGCGGACATCATATGGCTTTTCCAAATAGCTGCCAGGCTTGCGGAAGTAATACATTAGACACCAAAGGCTTTGGTACAGAACAGGTAGAGCAGGAATTAAATTCAATATTTCCTTCTGCAAAAGTAGCTCGGATGGATTTGGACTCTACCAGGGGTAAACATGCATATGCTAAGATCATTCACGCCTTTGAAAATCAGGAAATAGATATATTGGTAGGGACCCAAATGCTTACTAAAGGGCTCGATTTTAGAAATGTAAATCTTGTGGGCATAATGAATGCCGATGCGCTTTTGAATTTTCCGGATTTCAGAGCACATGAGCGCACCTATCAATTACTTACTCAGGTGGCTGGCAGAGCTGGTCGGACTAAAAAAAGGGGAAAAGTGATAATTCAAACCTTCAATCCTTACCATCAGATTCTTAAACAGGTTACCACAGGAGACTATATTGGAATGTTTGAGGAACAACTCTACGAAAGGGAACTCTATAAATATCCTCCGATCACGAGGATCATAAGGATTAGCTTTAAGCATAAAGAATACAACAAATTAAATGAAGCCTCTGCCTGGTTTGCAACGGCTTTACAAAATGCTCACAAAATTAGTGTATTGGGTCCTGAATTTCCGCCTGTTGCCCGCATACGCAATCAATACTTAAAACATGTCTTGGTTAAAATCCCAAAAAGCGTATCCCTTCAAAAAACAAAAAAAAACATCAAAAGAATTCAAAATTCTTTTGATGCTATTGCTAAGTTCAAAGGCGTGCGTATTATCTATAATGTAGATTATATGTAATTAAACATTGCTTAATGCCTCTGCCAATTCCGTTTTTTTGTTTCTACTCAATGGAATAGATCTGCCGCTTACTTCAACATTCTTACTGTTAAATTTCTCTATCTTTTCAAGATTAACAATGTAAGACTTATGAATCCGCAAAAATTTATCTTCAGGCAATTGTTTTTCAAAAGCCTTCATCGTTGAAAGTATCACAATATTAGCCTCATCTGTAACCAATTTTATATAGTCACCTAAGGCTTCTATCCACTTAATTTCGTTAAGGATTACCTTTCTTTTCTTAAGATTGCTTTTAACGAAAATATGTTCTTCATCTTCATTTACCTTATTCACTTGCTCATATTTAGCTACTGCTCTTTTCACAGAAGCATCAAAACGAGCCATTGTAATGGGTTTATGAAGATAATCTGTTACATCATAGTCAAATGCTTTGAGGGCATAATCCGGTTTACCTGTTATTAAAATTACCTGTGGTCTGTTCTCCAGGGACTCCAATAAGTCAAAACCACTAATAATAGGCATTTCTACATCAAGAAAAATCAAGTCGATTTCATTATTCTTAATGCCGTTTTTGGCTTCAATAGCATTACTGTAATCAGCAATAAGGGCTAGGTTAGGATGATTGTTAACTAATTTTGCAACTGCCATACGTTGCATAGACGAATCATCAACAACAATACTTCTTAGTTTCATAAAGGGGTTGATTTGTGGGGTTAAATCATCGACAAAGTACCGAAAAAACAAGTTCAACTGCAATAAAAGTTGTAAACATTGTTAATAATTCCGTGTAAATGGTAAATGATTATACATTTTAAGATTTTTAGGTTAAGTTTAATTTTTATGATTCTTGATAGCTATAACGAAGATTTTTTCAATTTCTTGTAATTAGAACTAATTATTATTACTTTTGCGCTCCTAAAAAATATGAAATAGTATGAACAATTACGAAACTGTTTTCATTTTAAATCCCGTTCTATCAGATACTCAGATAGAGGAAACAGTAAAGAAATTTGAGGATTTCTTAAAGAAAAATGGGGCCAAAATGGTGGCCAAAGAAAATTGGGGGCTAAAGAAATTGGCTTATCCAATACAGAACAAAAAAAGTGGTTTCTATCACTTATTTGAATTTACTGCTCCTGGTGAGGTTATTACACCATACGAACAAGAATTCAGAAGAGATGAGCGTATTATGCGTTTTCTAACCGTTAGATTGGATAAACATGCCATTGAATGGGCGGAAAAAAGAAGAACAAGATTAAAAGCTAAAGCGTAAGTAATATGGCATCTATAGAACAGCAAGCAAAAGGTAAAAAGGACGGTGAAATCAGGTATTTAACCCCCCTTAATATTGAGACAAATAAGCAAAAGAAATATTGCCGATTCAAGAAATCCGGTATCAAATATATTGATTATAAAGATCCTGATTTTTTGATGAAATTGGTTAATGAACAAGGGAAGCTTTTACCCAGAAGATTGACCGGAACTTCATTGAAGTACCAGAGAAAAGTGGCCCAGGCCGTTAAAAGAGCACGTCATTTGGCACTTATGCCTTATGTTGGAGATTTATTAAAGTAAAAAACAACGGATCATGGAACTTATTTTAAAAGAAGACGTTCAAAACCTTGGTTTTAAGGATGACGTAGTTAAAGTGAAGAACGGTTATGGTAGAAACTACCTGATACCTAGGGGAGTAGCCATGCTGGCAACTCCATCGGCCAAAAAAGTACTTGCCGAAAATTTAAGGCAAAAGGCTCACAAGGAGAAAGAAGTCATAGCCGCTGCCAATAAAACAGCCGATGCATTGAAGGAACTCGAAATTAAAATTTCTGCAAAAGTAGGAGCTGCAGAAAAATTATTCGGGTCTATATCAAATATGGATGTTGCAGAGGCTTTGGCTAAAGAAGGGCATGAAATAGACAAGAAGTATATCATAATTAAGGGAGGAACTATTAAACGTGCAGGACCTTATGAAGCTCAAATTAGACTTCACAGGGATGTGGTAGTAGAATTTCCTTTTGAAGTGGTGCCGGAAAAGAAGTAAGCCATATCGGTTAATAACTTAAAAGAGCTATGTGAACATAGCTCTTTTTTTTTTTTATATTTTTAATCTCTTGTAATTCTAACAACTAAACTCAAAACCAATGAAAATCTCAGCACTTTTAAGTCTTACTCTATTATGTATTGGAATTAGTGTTAATGCCCAGGTTACCAGTTCAAATATCAGAGGCTCTGTAGTTGATGATCAAGGTGTTCCACTTTTAGGTGCAAATATAATTGCTGTCCATACCCCTACAGGAACTACGAATGGTACTGTGACTAATGAAGATGGCCGGTTTAACCTCTTAAACCTCAGAGTAGGTGGTCCTTACGAGCTTACAATTTCTTACATTGGATTTAAAACCCAAACTCAAAGTGATATTTATCTGTCCTTAGGTAAAACATTCAATATTGATGCTCAATTAGTTTCTGAAAGTCAGGCTCTGGATGAAGTAACTGTTACTTCTGACAGAGGTGGAACTTTTGGAAGTGATCGTACAGGTCAGGAAACCAGTATTGGGAACAGGGAATTAACAAGATTACCAACTATTTCAAGATCTGCTTCAGATTTTACCAGGCTAGACCCCACTGCTTCGGCTGGAGCCTCCGGGACGTCATTTGGAGGAAGGAATGACCAATACAATAACTTTTCTCTTGACGGGGCCATTTTTAATAATCCGTTTGGATTAGACGCAGCAACACCAGGAGGGCAGACCAGTGCACAGCCTATTTCGTTGGATGCTATAGATCAGATACAGGTAACCACTGCACCCTATGATGTTACCCAGTCTGGTTTTACAGGTGCATCTGTCAATGCTGTGACCAAAAGTGGTTCAAATGAATTATATGGTACGGTCTATGGTTTTTTTCGGAATGATGATCTTACGGGAGGAAAAATAAATGGTGATAAAGTATTTAAAACTGGATTAGAACAAAAACAATATGGTGTTAGTATTGGTGGCCCTATAATAAAGAATAAATTGTTCTTTTTTGTGAATTTTGAGCGAGATGAGTTAACATCCCTTGGAACAGATGGCTTTGTTCCAAATACCGGAACGGGGGAAATAAATGAGAGTAGGGTGCTGGAATCCGACTTTCAATTGGTGGATAATTTATTGCGGCAGGTAGTTATAGGTCAGGATGATGGTGGAAATGACATTTTCTATAACCCGGGTAGATATACAGGATTTAATTTTAACCAGGAATCTACCAAAGGGATAATAAAACTAGATTGGAATATTAATGATAAAAACCGATTGGCAATTATTTATAATTTCCTTGATGCGTCCAAAGGGAAACCTGCTAATAGAGATGCTATTACTTTTAGGGGGCCAAATACGCAGACGTTACAGTTTGAAAATGCCGGTTATGAAATAAACAACAAAATTCAATCGTTTCAGCTGGAACTTAATTCTAAATTAACAGACGAAGCCACCAATAAGTTACAGGTAGGATATACCCATTTTGATGATTTCAGGAATCCTTTCTCTACACCGGCCCCAAGTATTGTAATTCTGGATGAAACAGGGAGCTCAAATTATATTATTGGAGGTCATGAACCCTTCTCAATTAATAATACCCTGGACCAAAAAGTTTTCCAGATAACAAACAATCTTAACTTTTTTCAAGGAGATCATACATTCACCATTGGTTTTTCCTTTGAAAAATTTGAGTTTGACAACTCTTTTAACTTGGGGGCATACGGTGCTCAGGGAGTTTTCTTTCCAACTACCACAATAACAGATTTTCCAAATTTCGCAAGTTCCGGAGCGCTTCAGCAGTCATTTGATGCTGCCATTGCTACAAATAATGCGTTTAACGCCGCTGGTGTAGGAAACCCGGGTGGATGGGCACTTGCGGAAACAAATGTGGGTCAATTATCCTTTTATCTTCAGGATCAATGGGATATAAAAGAAAATTTCAAACTTACTTATGGGATTCGTTTTGATAAGCCCTTATATTTTGATACTTCAGAAAAAATCAGGGAAAATATAGCTCGAAAAGGAGGGGAGTCCGGGACTTATATTCCATCAATTCAATATTTTGACCCCGCTACCAATGAACCAATATTCTTAGATTCAGAACAATTACCCACTAATGAAGTATTGATCTCACCACGAGTTGGGTTTAATTGGGATGTTAATAATGATAAAACACTGCAAATCAGAGGGGGATCGGGAGTGTTTACAGGAAGGTTTCCTTTCGTATGGCTCGGTAACCAGGTACAGGGGGTAGATTTTTTCTTCTATCAGATAGTAGATCCGGATTTCAAATGGCCACAGGTTTGGAGGACAAATGTCGGTGTTGACAAACAATTTGAAGATGGGTTAATACTAACCGCAGATGTGTCATACACTAAGGATATAAATGCGGCCCATGTTCAAAACTGGGGGCTTAGCGCTCCGTCTCTGACGCTTAACGGAGTGGATAACCGTGCGGTGTATTCAAACGATGATAAATCGCAAATTTTTGGCGCACCAACGAATGCCTACGTATTTACCAATTCTGACAAAGGAAGAATTTGGAACGCTTCGGTAAAAGCTCAAAAAACATGGGATAATGGCATATATGCTATGGCAGCGTATAGTTTTTTAAACGCAAAAGAAGTAAACTCAATTGATGCTGAAATCACTGGAGATGCCTTTGCCGGTAATGCTATTGTTGGAGATGCAAATAAAGATGTACTTTCTTTTTCAAGATATGGTGATACACACAGAGTTATTGGAGTTTTCTCCAAAGGATTTTCTTCAGGAACTACAGTTTCGGCATTCTTTGAATATGCAAAAAGTGGTCGTTATAATTATATTTATGGAGGAGATATCAATAATGACGGCTCTAGTATAAATGACCTGCTCTATATCCCAACGGCTTCGGAACTAACACAAATGAACTTTAGTGGTGCGGGCCAGGCTGAAGCCTTTGAAGCATTTATTCAACAAGATGATTATCTGAGTGGTCGAAGGGGTCAATATGCGGAACGATACGGTGCATTAGCCCCCTGGAGAAGTACTTTTGATATAAAGGTATTGCAGGATATTAATATTAATGACAAAAATAAATTTCAAATAAGTCTTGATATCCTTAATTTTGGGAATCTTCTCAATTCTAACTGGGGTGTTGTTGAAGCACCGAATTTTGACCAGTTAATGGGTGTAACTGTTGATGATACCAATACACCTACTTATACATTCGACCCAAGCAGGAGTAGTACATTTGGAGCTGTTACTTCAGAGATTTCCAGATGGAGAATGCAGATTGGGTTGCGTTATATATTTAATTAAACAACATTTATATTGAATAGGGCCGCACATTTTGTGCGGCCTTTTTATTTTTGTAAAATGAAATATGCCAGGCTTACTAAGCAGCAATTTGAAGAATTGCACAATGAGTTTATCAATTTTCTAGCTACACAGTCTATTACGGCAAGCGAATGGGAAACATTAAAGCAAACCAAACCTCAGGTTGTTGAAGAGGAATTGGATGTATTCAGTGATCTTGTATGGGAGGGTGTGCTGGGTAAGGTTAGGTATCTGGAGAATATTTCCGCGCAGCACATGCATTTATTCCATTTAGCTGATAAGGAAATGAAACTGATATCTGTAAAGATATTAAACCCGGATATTGATTTAAATACATCTATTGGTTTTAATTGGTTTAAAAAGAACTGGCAATCAGATTTTGTTGAATACCTCAACGCCTCTAAAGCCTATACGGAGGATAAGAATCTGGATAAATTTAAACTTATACAGGAAGGTGCCGTAATTACAAAAGGAGAATTATACCGGTGGTTTGATAATATAATTGGATAATAATGATCATCCATCTTAGACAGGTTTGCACAAACAATTATATTTGCAACAGTTAGCATAATTTATGGCACAAAAACCATCCATACCTAAAGGAACCAGAGATTTTTCGCCTGCCGAGATCGAAAAACGGAATTATATAATTCATACTATACAAAAACACTTTAAAAATTTTGGTTTCCAGCCTATTGAAACACCGTCATTTGAGAATCTAGATACACTTATTGGAAAGTATGGGGATGAGGGTGATAGGTTAATTTTCAAAATTTTGAATTCCGGTGATTTCATAAGCAAGGTAGATGACAAAACGTATAATTCCAGAAACTCAAAATCCCTTACGCCTAAAATTGCTGATAAAGCATTAAGATATGATCTGACAGTGCCCTTTGCGAGATATGTGGTAATGCATCAGAATGATATAGATTTTCCATTTAAGAGGTATCAAATTCAACCGGTATGGCGAGCAGACCGGCCTCAGAAAGGCAGGTTTCGGGAATTTTATCAGTGCGATGCCGATGTAGTTGGAACAAAATCCCTGCTTCAGGAAGTAGAATTCATTCAACTGTACGATGCCGTTTTTACAGAGCTAGGTCTGAATAATGTTATAATAAAGCTGAATAATCGGAAAATACTATCAGGCATTGCAGAGGTAATTGGCGAAAAACAACATCTGGTGGACTTTACTGTAGCACTTGATAAACTGGATAAGATTGGGAAAGACGGGGTAATGAATGAAATGCTTAACAAAGGGATTTCTTCTAAAGCAATTAAAATAGCAGAACCACTCTTTTCACTTAGCGGCACAAATTCTGAGCAATTAGAACAACTTAAAAACTTTTTGAAAGATTCTGAAGAAGGACGCAAAGGGGTTGAAGACCTTACCTTTATTTTAGATGCATTAGATGAATTGGGATTAAATTCAACTAAAGTAAGTATAGATGTCACGCTGGCAAGAGGATTAAATTATTATACAGGAGCAATTTTTGAAGTAGCACCACCTTCAGAAATAAGTATGGGATCCATAGGTGGTGGTGGACGCTATGATGATCTTACGGGGATCTTTGGGCTTAAGGATATGAGCGGTGTTGGAATTTCCTTCGGTTTGGATCGGATATATCTGGTTATGGAGGAGCTGGGCCTCTTTCCTGATAACATCGGCCGGGCATTGGACGTATTATTCTTGAATTTTGGGGAGCGGGAGGCTATGGCTTCCTTAAAATTAATTGGAAAGCTAAGGAAGGAAGGTATTAAAGCTGATCTTTATCCGGATGCTACTAAAATGCAGAAGCAAATGAAGTATGCTAATAAAAGGCGTGTTCCGTTTGTTGTACTTTTGGGGGAGCACGAAATAAAGAATGAATCTTTTGTAGTTAAAGACATGTCTAAAGGAGATCAGACTACCTATGACTTATCGGATATGCAAGGATTTCTCCGCGATTTAAAGCTGTTCCTTAATTGATTTTATAATTGTCTTGTAATATTCCGTGCTATGCGGAACATATTTTGCAGTATTGGCCAGTCCCCAAACTTCGTCGGCAAACTTAATCAAAGGTATTAAAGTTAAGGCTTTAACCTCACTATTCTGTTTTTTGAGAGTACTTAAAGGAACCTTTAATTCACATAGAAATGTGTGGTGAAATTCATTGTCAATAAGATTTTTTCTATGCTGCTGTGTCGATTTGAAAACCCCAATCTTAATAAGATCTTCTTTTGCTATAGTTAATCCAATTTCTTCCTTCACCTCTCGTATTGCCCCACTGCAAATGTCTTCACCGGCACCTATATGTCCTGCAACGGAGACATCCCAGAGTAGCGGGTGTGTATCTTTGAATTCCCCCCTTTGCTGTATCAGAACTTCCCCTCTCTTAGTAAAAAACCAAATATGTGCCGTGGGGTGAAAGATACCATGCCGATGTGCATCAGATTTTAAAATGGCCTGTCCTGTATACTTCCCTTGTTCATCCAGGCGGTCTACTAGTTCATCCATTTTCTGATCAATCAAAATTTATCAAATACGCCAAGCTAATCGAAATAACTGAATGTCTCTCCGGATTTAATGGTTAACAGAGTTTCATAAATTAATCGAATAACATTTTCCATATCATCCCTGTGCACAGTTTCTACAGTAGTATGCATATATCTTAAAGGGAGAGAAATTAGAGCGGAGGCAACTCCTCCATTGCTATAGGCAAACGCATCCGTATCCGTTCCGGTTGATCTGGATGCTGCCATGCGCTGAAACGGTATTTTATTGGCTTCGGCCGTTTCAATAATTCGTTCTCTAAGTTTATTCTGAACAGCCGGAGCATAAGAAATTACAGGTCCCGACCCTAATTCAGTATGGCCTTGCTTTTTCTTATCGATCATTGGTGTAGTTGTATCATGACATACATCAGTAATAATGGCAGCATTCGGGCGTATAGTTTGTGTAATCATTTCTGCACCTCTCAGACCAATTTCTTCCTGTACGGCATTTGTTATATAAAGACCAAAAGGCAATTTCTTTTTATTCTCATGTAAAAGTCTGGCAACTTCAGCTATCATAAATCCACCTGCTCTATTATCTATTGCACGACAGACATACTTATCCTTATTCAAAACCTGAAATTCATCCGGATAGGTAATTACACAGCCCACATGGACGCCCATTTTCTCTACTTCCTCTTTATCCTTGGCTCCTATGTCAATAAAGATATTATCTAACTTAGGAGGTTCTTCTTTGGCGCGGTCACGCGTATGTATGGCGGGCCACCCGAAGATGCCTTTTACAATTCCGTTTTTGGTGTGAATATTTACCCATTTTGAAGGAGCTATTTGATGATCGCTACCGCCATTGCGAATAACATAAAGGAGTCCGTTATCTGTAATGTAGTTTACGTACCAGGAAATCTCATCGGAATGTCCTTCAATAACAACTCTGTATTCAGCTTCAGGATTAATTACGCCAACCGCGGTCCCGTAGGTGTCGGTAATAAAAGTATCTACATAGGGTTTCACATAATTCATCCACAATTTTTGACCTTCCCATTCATAACCTGTAGGGGAGGCGTTGTTAAGGTATTGTTCAAAAAAAGTCAATGATTTTTTGGTGATAATCTTCTTTTGGCTCATGTATTTATAATTTGAATACAAACTTAACAATATTCACTTTTATTTAGTAATGAGGTCCAATGTTTATCATTAATTTTGGCAAGAAATTTGAATTAAAAATTAAGTGAACAACTACTTACATCTTATTCTGATATTTTTTCTTGGTGCTATTGGATCTTCCCAGATAAAAGAAAGGCCTCTCGATTCTATTGCTGAAAAAATGATAATCATTGAGGGGGATTCAATTTTTCAACAATCAATTGCCCTTGACGAGGTATATATATTTGGCAGATTGGATTTTTCGTCTTACAAGGATAAGCTGAAATATTATATCCTGCGAAGAAAGACCTTTAAAGTATACCCCTATGCAAAAATGGCTTCGGAAAGGTTGGAGGAACTTAATGATAGTTTATTGAAAATTAAAAGAAAGCGGAAAAAGAAAAAGTATACAAAAAAAATACAAAAATATATTGAAGAAGAGTTTTCTGAAGAATTAAAAAAGTTGACGCGTACTGAAGGACAGATTTTAGTTAAATTGATCTATAGGCAAACCGGAAATACGACCTATGATCTGGTTAAAGATTTACGCAGTGGGTGGCGTGCTTTTTGGTACAATACCACAGCAAAAATGTTCAAGATAAGTTTAAAAGAAGAATACCACCCCGAAAGTATACACGAAGACTACCTTATTGAAGACATCTTACAAAGAGCTTTTGCAGCTAACCAGCTGATTCGACAGGAATCAGTATTGAATTATGATTATGCTTCATTAACCAATAAATGGGCTAAGAGAGAAAAGGAAAAAAAATAGTTGCAGATAACGTTAAAATAAAGTAACTTTATAAGCCTTTTTTTGCTTTCACTCTTATAGCAAAAAGCTAGTAATAAGTACGTTAAAAATTGAGGCAAAAATTATTTCATAAAAATACTTGAAATTTATTTTTAATTAAAAAAAGTGCTCTATATTTGCACCCGCTTAGCTGGGCAGTAGTTTTGGTTAAGTAGGCGGTAGATTTCGGTTTACTGTTTTAAAGAAGTTCATTGACATATTGACAGACAGCGTTTTTCTGTTTATTTTTTTTGTTTTACAAAGGGGATATACAGAGGAATTAAATTATTTTGGAATAAGAATAACAACAAGGGTTAGGATGGAGTTTTCATAGTTTATCTAGGCGTATATACGTATTTAACGATACAACGATGAAGAGTTTGATCCTGGCTCAGGATGAACGCTAGCGGCAGGCCTAACACATGCAAGTCGAACGGTAACATAAGGTGCTTGCACTTTGATGACGAGTGGCGCACGGGTGCG
>Ga0316201_10000494_pt1 | contig 22549 bp, 19 predicted proteins | sample CS6wburrow_MG_FD_204516 | JGI IMG/M metagenome (GOLD analysis project Ga0316201, IMG submission 204516) | Coastal sediment microbial communities from Delaware Bay, Delaware, United States - CS-6 worm burrow | ecosystem: Environmental > Aquatic > Marine > Coastal > Sediment | place: USA... | reverse complement strand
GGCCGATCTGGGCGACAAGTTAGGCTTCGAAGCGCAGCTCATGGCAAATGAACCGGAGATGGCGAATTCACTGGCCAGTGTTGTCAGAGGCCTGATTGGTTTGCAGGCGTTTAACGATGAGATGGACGCAAAGATTGCGGCGGTTCTGCAAAGTATCAAGGTCGACGTATTGGGCAGCACGTTAAAGCTATCTCTCTCTATTGATCCAGATACCGTCGTATCTGCTCTTGAGGACTGAGACGCAACTGGTACGAGCCGCGCAAGCGGGGTCTGCGGACGCTTTTGCAGACCTTGTTCGGCACTATCGTGATCGCCTGTTACGTTTCCTTCTAACGCGATGCGCGAGTTATGCCGATGCCGAAGATGCGCTCCAGGACACGTTGATCAACGCCTATCGGTACATTCGTAGTTATGATTCACGATGGCGATTCAGTACCTGGCTGTACCGAATCGCCATTCGCAATGCTGCCAAACTGCGTACTCAGGATGTGCTCGAACTTCATGACCTCGGGGATGTAGAGAATGACCCTCTGCTGCAGTGCATTGCAGACTCGGAGTCCGAGAACCTTTGGATTAGCGCGCGGCAGCTGTTGAACGACGAAGTGTTCACCGCGATGTGGCTGCGTTATGCCGAAGACATGTCCGTTAACGACATTTCGAAAGCGCTTGATCGCTCCGCTTCCTGGACCAAGGTCAACTTAATGCGTGGCCGGCGTGCGCTGGATGCCGAACTTAACGGTACAGATAGAAAGAGTAAAGCCTATGGATAAGCTAGCTAATCGACTGCGTCAGGACGCAGACAGCATCGAGGTTGCCGTATCCGATGAATTGGATCATCGCATCGCTGCCTCGGTGAGAAGCGTCACGCCGCAACAGGAATCCGAATCGATCGTGACGTCGCGGCGTCCGGCCTTGTTTTGGTGGGCAAGCAGCCTGACTGGTATCGCGGCTGCGGCCGCCGTCATCATTCTTGTCAACTCAGGAACCTCTCAAGTGCCGGCGACTGCGACTCCGTCAACGACAGTGACGGCGACCCCGGCAAGCATTGCGGCGGCGGTGCCGGCCATAGACTGGCAGGCAGAGACCGCGATGTTGACAAGCCAGCTACAACAGGAACTTGACGCCCTGCAATCGGACATCAAGAAGGCCGAAGAGAAAGTCAAGGATGATATCGGACTCTGATATTGTGGAAAATACCTACTGATTCCACTATCCTCGTAAGCGGGGTCAGTTCGCCTGGTTTTTTTAAGTCAGCGCAACACAGAGATACCATACCAATAACGCAAATGAGGATTGCGACCAAGACCAGAACGCGAACTGAATAAGATAAGAAGACCGGTGGCGATCTGATTTGCTACCGCGCTCGAAATCACAACGAACACAAAGGATGCATCAGGTATGCCTTTCGCTGTTGTCTTGATTCTGCTCGTCGTCGGTTCAATTCTTTTTCACGTGCTCAGTCCATGGACGTTTACCGAGTTGGCATCCAACTGGGGAATGGTGGACTTCACGGTCGACATCACCCTCTACGTCACGGGCTTCGTTTTCGTCGCCGTCAATCTTTTCATGGCGTACTGCGTCATCAAGTTTCGCTACAAGAAAGGTGCGCGAGCGACATATGAGCCGGAAAACAAAAAGCTCGAAGGCTGGCTGACAGGTCTGACGACAGTCGGCGTTGCGGCCATGCTGACGCCCGGGCTGTTTGTGTGGGCAGACTTTGTCGATGTGCCGGACGATGCCCATGTCGTCGAGGCTGTTGGTCAGCAGTGGCACTGGACCTTCCGTTTACCCGGCGAAGACGGCAAGTTGGGCGAAGTCGACGCAGAACGGATTACCAATGACAATCCATTCGGTATGGATCCGGAGGACCCGAACGGGCAGGACGATGTGCTTGTCTACAACGGGGAAGTCCACGTTCCCATCGACAAGCCTGTTAAATTCCTGCTGCGCTCGAAAGATGTACTCCATGACTTCGCCGTCGCTCAATTTCGCGTGAAGATGGACCTGGTTCCCGGTACCAACACGTTTTTGTGGCTGACGCCAACGAAGACCGGACGCTTCGAAATCCTTTGTGAAGAACTCTGTGGCATCGCTCACTACACGATGCGTGGTGCTGTTATCGTCGAGGAGCGTGAAGATTTCCAGACCTGGCTCGCAAGTCAGTCGACTTTTGAGGAGTTGAATAGCGCGCCCGCGGGCAATGCCATGCTCGGCGCGGCGCAGTACGCGGTATGCGCGTCCTGCCATGGCCAGCAGGGCGAGGGCATCGTTGCCATGAACGCTCCCAAGATTGCAGGGCAAAGCGCCTGGTACCTGAAGCGCCAGATCATGAATTACAAAAAGGGCCTGCGCGGCACACACGCAGATGACACCTACGGCGCGCAGATGATCGGCATGGTTGCAACGCTGGCTGACGAGCAGGCCGTCGATAACGTGGTTGCCCATATTCAGACATTTCCCGATACGGCTGTGAGTTCGACGATTGAAGGGGATGTTGGCAGAGGGCAAAAGCATTACAACATCTGTGCTTATTGTCATGGCGCGGATGGCATGGGTATTCAAGCCATGAACGCGCCGCGTGCCGCGGGCATGTCTGACTGGTATCTGGAAAGACAGTTACACAATTTCAAGAATGAAATTCGCGGCGCTCATTTGCAGGACCATAACGGCAAGCAGATGGGCCTGATGGCCAATATTCTGCATGACGAGCAAGCGGTCAGGGATGTCGTTGCCTACATCAATACGCTGTAGGTTGGTTGCCAAAAAAATAACGAAGTACTAAACAGGTAAAAGGGGAACTGGATGGCTTACGTTGCAATTGCAGACCGTGACCATGAAGTCGAACATCACGATCCGCAGACGTTCATAACCAAATATATCTGGAGCCAGGACCACAAGGTCATTGCCATCCAATACGGTATAACGGCTATCTTTGTCGGTATTATCGCCCTGGGCCTGTCCGCAATGATGCGGCTGCAACTCGGATTCCCTGATCAGTTCTCTTTTATCAACCCTGAGAACTACTACCAGTTCGTTACCATGCACGGCATGATCATGGTGATCTACCTGCTCACCGCGCTGTTCCTGGGTGGATTCGGCAACTACCTGATTCCGTTGATGTGCGGCTCTCGCGACATGGTCTTTCCGTATCTGAACATGTTGAGTTACTGGGTATATCTGCTATCGGTCATCATCCTGGTGACCAGTTTCTTTGTTCCCGGTGGCTCGACCGGTGCCGGCTGGACGCTTTATCCGCCGCAGGCGATTATGCCGGGTACGCCCGGTGTCGAGTGGGGCATCCTGCTCATGTTGCTGTCACTTGGTGTATTTATTGTTGCGTTCACGATGGGCGGCCTTAATTACATCACGACGGTGTTGCAGGCACGTTGCAGGGGCATGACGCTGATGCGCATGCCACTGTCCGTCTGGGGCATTTTCATCGCGACGGTGCTCGGTTTGCTGGCGTTTCCGGCATTGCTCGTCAGCGCCATCATGATGTTGTTCGACAAGACTCTGCACACAAGCTTCTTTATGCCGGCCATCAGTTCGATGGGCGTGGATCCCGGTTATACCGGCGGCAGCCCGATACTCTTTCAGCACCTGTTCTGGTTCTTCGGCCATCCAGAGGTATACATCGTCGCGTTACCCGCTTTCGGTATCGTCTCAGACCTTCTGAGCACGCACGCGCGCAAGAATATTTTCGGCTATCGGATGATGGTTTGGGCGATCGTTGCTATCGGTGGGCTCAGTTTCGTTGTCTGGGCGCATCATATGTATGTGAGCGGTATGAATCCGTACTTCGGTTTCTTCTTCGCGACGACAACATTGATCATCGCGGTGCCGACCGCGATCAAGGTCTATAACTGGGTGTTGACGCTTTGGGAGGGCAACATACATCTCAGGGTGCCAATGCTGTTCGCCATCGGCTTCATCTTTACGTTTATTCATGGTGGCTTGACGGGGCTGTTTCTTGGCAACGTGACGATTGATTTGCCGTTATCGGACACCTATTTCGTGGTGGCGCATTTCCACATGGTCATGGGCGTGTCGCCAGTACTCGTAGTGTTCGGCGCCATCTATCACTGGTGGCCAAAAATCAGCGGCAAAATGTACAACGAAACGCTCGGCAAGTGGCATTTCTGGATGACGTTCCTGGGCACCTATTCAATCTATCTGCCAATGCACTATCTTGGCTTCCAGGGTGTGCCGCGCCGTTACTTCGCAATGGGTAACACCGAATTCATGCCCGATTCCGCACAGGACCTGAACGCCTGGATCACGATGTCGGCATTGTTCGTGGCGGCAACCCAGGTATTGTTCTTCGTGAATATTATCTGGAGCCTCGCGAGAGGACCCAAGTCGGATCCAAACCCCTGGGACGCGACCACACTCGAATGGCATACGCCGGACCACCCGCCCAAACACGGCAACTGGGGTCATGAACTGCCCGTCGTCTACCGCTGGGCCTACGACTACAGCGTGCCGGGGTACAAGGACGACTTTATTCCACAAAATGTGTCTCCTGACGACGCGCCGGCGGGCCGTGACCATGGAGGCGAACACTAGTGGCGCTGTTTTCGCCTAGCGAGGGGCGGCGATGACGATAGCGCTTCTCTTCCTGGCACTGATACTGGCCACGCTGCTCGGCTGGCTGCTGAAGCAGTCGTTCAACACGCAGCCCTGGGTCGCCGACACCGTCGGCGAGACGGCGCATGAAGGACCGCTGGGAACCAATGCCCGCCTGATCGGGCTGCTCACATTGCTGGCGGTAGTAACGTCGTTCTTCGCGCTAATCCTGAGCGCCTATTCCTTGCGTATGGAGCTCGGCGACTGGGTGCCGTTGAGCGAGCCACAGTTATTGTGGACAAATACAGCCATGTTGGTTCTCGCGAGTATTGTCTTGCAGTGGACGCGTAATGCCGCGGTAGATGGTCGGGCATCAAGGCTCGCGTCCGGCTTGATCCTGACAGGTTTGCTGACGACCGGCTTCGTTGTTGGGCAGTTCGTCGCATGGCAGCAGTTGCAGGCATCGGGCCAGTTCATTACCAATAACCCGGCCAATGCATTTTTCTATTTTCTGACGGGAGCGCACGCGGTACACATTGCTGGCGGCCTGTACGTCTGGGCGAGAGCGACGACAAAGGTCGTTCTCGGCAAGGGAGAGGATGCGGCGATTACCCGTAGCATCGAGCTGTGTGCGATCTACTGGCACTTCCTGTTGCTTGTCTGGCTGATTCTTTTTGGATTGCTGTTGTCGACCTAAGGGGTCCTTATGTCTGAAGCGGTACTGAGTAGTGGAGCAGGAATAGAGGCGCCTGGCACCAAGGGCGTCGCCGACGATTTCTCGCGTGACAAGCAGGTGTTTGGCGTGCCCTGGGGCAAGGCCATGATGTGGATCTTCCTGCTCAGCGATACGTTTATTTTCAGCTGTTTCCTTGTCGGCTATATGTCGGTGCGTATTGCTTCGACGGATCCGTGGCCGATACCGAGCGAGGTATTCGCGCTGTCCTTCGGCGGCGACCCGATTCCGCTGATCCTTATCGCCATTATGACGTTCATCCTGATTACCTCCTCTGGAACGATGGCGATGGCGGTGAACATGGGCTATCGCAAGGATCGCAACAAGACTTTCTGGCTGATGTTCGCGACCGCGTTACTTGGCGCATCATTCGTCGGCATGCAGGCCTTCGAGTGGACGAAACTGATCCAGGAGGGCGTGCGTCCCTGGGGCAACCCGTTCGGTGCGGCACAGTTCGGCTCCAGCTTCTTCATGATTACCGGGTTCCATGGCCTGCATGTGTCGGCCGGTGTCATTTATCTGCTTGTCGTTGCGTTTCGTGTAAAGACCGGCTTTTATGAACGGCGTGGCGGCAATTATGAAATTGTCGAGGTTGCCGGCTTGTACTGGCACTTCGTCGATCTGGTCTGGGTCTTCATCTTCGCGTTTTTCTATCTCTGGTAAACGGTTTCAGGAGTCTTCGCTATGGCCGAAGAAGGGCAACAACATCCACTGAGTGTGTATTTCTGGATCTGGGGACTGCTATTCGTAGTCAGCTTCTTTTCCTACATGGTGGACTACCTGCAGTTTCAAGGCACGCTGCGCTGGACGCTGATATTGATTTTCATGTTCGTGAAGGCCGGATTCATCATCGCCATCTTCATGCACATGAAGTGGGAGCGGCTGGCGCTGAAAATTGCCATTCTGGGTCCGCCCGTTGCGATCATGGTGCTCATCTGGCTGATGTCCTACGAGGGTCTCTATATCGAGGACACGCGCACCGAGTACTATGGTGAAAGCACTATGGAGCCGCAGACCCCAGCGCATCATTAGCCGTCGCTCTGGTTCTTCGAAGGGCCCGTTGAATCGGGCCCTTTTTATTTTTCAGGAAACAACATCATGCAGGTAGTAATGAGCCTGGTCGGTATGGCTACGATATTTCTCATCGCAGTCCTGCTGTCTAGTAACCGGAGCGCGATAAATCTCCGGACCATTTCGATGGCGTTCCTGATTCAAACCGTGATTGCGGCGCTTGTATTGTTTGTACCGGCCGGCGGACTGGTACTCGATAAGGTCGTAAAGGGCGTGCAAACGGTTATCAACTACGGCAATAACGGCATCGAGTTTGTGTTCGGCTCAAACGTTCAGGCAACGCTCGGCTTTACGATCGCTTTCAACGTTTTGCCGGTCATCGTGTTTTTCGCAGCATTGATGTCGGTACTCTATTACCTTGGTCTGATGCAACGTGTCGTTGGTGTCTTCGGCGGCTGGTTGCACAAATTGTTGCAGACTAGCCACGCGGAGTCGGTTTCTGCAGTTTCCAATATTTTCGTCGGCCACACGGATGCGCCTCTCGTCGTAAAACCCTACCTCGCGGGAATGACGCAGTCAGAGTTGTTCGCCGTCATGACGGGCGGCTGCGCGACGATTGCGGGCGCCGTGATGATGGGCTACGCGCAGATGGGTGTGGAACTGAAGTACCTGATTACCGCCAGTTTTATGGCGGCGCCCGGCGCCCTGATGATGGCCAAGATCATCATGCCGGAGACCGAGCCGCACGATGATCGGCCGTACACGGAACTCGTTGAGGAGGCAGACAAGCCAGTCAATATTTTCGAGGCGATTGGCAACGGCGCGATGACGGGCATGCAGGTAGCGATGGCGGTCGGAGCTATGCTTATCGCCTTCGTCGGCCTGATCTACCTGGTCAATGGGGTCTTGACCGGTGTGGGTGGCTGGTTCGGCTTTGAAGACCTGACGTTGCAGTGGTTGTTAGGCCAGGTCTTTTCGCCCCTCGCGTTCCTGCTGGGTGTGCCGTGGGCGGAAGCGACGCAGGCAGGCAGCCTGATCGGCCAGAAGTTAGTGATCAACGAGTTCTACGCCTACGTCAGCTTCATTGAAATCAAAGACTCGCTGTCGCCGTATACGCAACTGGTTGTCACGTTCGCACTCTGCGGCTTCTCCAACCTGGCCTCTATCGCCATCCTGCTTGGTGGACTGGGGGCGGTGGTGCCATCCCGGCGCCACGACATCGCGAGGCTTGGTCTGCGAGCCGTTATTGCAGGTACACTAGTCAATCTCATGAACGCATCGCTGGCCGGGTTCTTTTTCTCCCTGCAGTGATCGGAAAGTATAGGCAGGCTATAGATGGCAAGAGCAATCATCCTGGTACTCGATTCTTTCGGCATCGGCGCAACGGCCGACGCCGATCGGTTTGGTGATGTTGGCTCGGATACGCTCGGGCATATCGCGCAGGTGCGCGCCGCCTCGGCCGAGGGTCCACTGCGGCTCCCGAATCTCTCCAGGCTGGGTCTGTTTCATGCGAGCAAGGAGAGCACGGGTCAATTTCCGTCGGGTGTCGAGACGAACATCGAGATCATCGGTGCTTACGGATACGCAGCGGAGTTGTCGAGCGGAAAAGACACGCCCAGCGGCCACTGGGAGATCGCCGGGGTGCCCGTTTTATTCGACTGGGGGTATTTTACTGAGAAGACCGACACGTTTCCGCCGGCGTTGCTCGAGAAACTCATCCAGAGGGCCAAATTGCCGGGCGTACTCGGCAATTGTCACTCTTCGGGAACAACGATAATTGCCGAACTGGGTGACGAGCACGTGAAAACGGGCAAGCCAATCGTCTATACATCGGCTGACAGCGTATTCCAGATTGCCTGCCATGAAGAGGCATTCGGCCTGCAGAAACTCTATGACCTGTGCGACATCGCGCGCGTGCTGGTGGACGAATACAACATTGGTCGGGTTATTGCCCGACCGTTTGTCGGCAATGGCCCTGACAGCTACGTCCGCACCGGCAATCGGCGCGACCTGACAACACCACCACACGCGCCGACCGTGCTCGACAAGCTGGTCGAGAGTGGCGGCGACGTCTACAGCATCGGAAAGATTGCCGACATTTACGCGCATCGTGGCATTACGAAGAAAGTGAAGGCGACGGGGAATGAGGCGCTATTCGACGCGACGCTCGAAGCGATGAAGGAGGCGGGCGATCGCTCCATCGTGTTCACCAACTTCGTCGACTTCGACATGCTGTATGGTCACCGTCGAGACGTTGAAGGCTACGCCACAGCACTGGAGTATTTTGACCGGCGCTTACCGGAATTGATGGATCAAATGCAGGGTGACGACCTCCTGTTGCTCTGCGCCGATCACGGTTGCGACCCGACATGGCAGGGCAGCGATCACACCAGGGAGCACATCCCCGTACTTGCTTACGGTGCCGGCATCCGTCCCGGAGCGCTGGGCCTTCGCGAATCCTTCGCGGACATCGGGCAGACAGTCGCTGCGCATTTGAACCTGTCGCCCATGGACTATGGCACCAGCTTTCTCGACGCCTGATCTGCAGACGCCATAACGGGGTGAGCGATTCGAGCGTAACAGGAGGCGGTAACGTGCCGACGTTGTACATCTTTTCCGGTTTGCCCGGCACGGGAAAGACAACGCTCGCGATGGCGCTTGCAGGGCGGATTGGTGCCGTATATTTGCGCATCGATACGGTGGAGCAGGCGCTCAGAGATCTATGCTCGGTCGACGTCGAGGGCGAAGGATATCGCCTGTCATATCGAGTTGCCGCTGACAACCTGCAGCTCGGACTCAGCGTCGTTTCTGATTCATGTAACCCGATCGAGCTGACGAGGCGTGAATGGGAAGAACTCGCGTCTCACAACGGGGCGAATCACATCAATATTGAAATCACATGCTCGAACATGTCTGAGCATCGCAGGCGCGTCGAAAGTCGCGACTCGACAGTAGACGGGCTAAGACTCCCGAGTTGGACCGATGTGCAGCGTCGTGAGTATTCGCCCTGGTCGCGAAACAGGGTTGTTGTTGATACGTCAGGAAAGCAAGAGACGGAAAGTTTCGATGAACTCATGACTCTTCTGTCTGTAAAAAATCTTGATTGATCGAATATTCAAACCGGTGCTGAGGCAATGACTTCGAAATTGCTCACAGATGATTTCGACCGGGACGGCTATCTTTTGCTTCACGATTTCTTTGATGCTGAACTTGCGCAGCGTCTCGACGCACCCATTCTTGAGCATTTTGGCGACGATCCGGCGTTTCTTCACAACACCGAGTTTCTTGACATGGCCAAGACGGACGTCATTCCATGGTTTCCGCAAAATGACGGCAGCAGCGACTTCGATCTTGTAGATGAACATCACGATTTACGCCAGCTGACCGGCGCATTGCTCGGTGAGGGCTGGCAAAGACTGTATTGCATGGTGATGTTCTCGAAGCAGGGGTCCGTTGGCCAGGCCTGGCATCAGGACTGCGCGCCGGAAGATCCTGCCAGATATAACCTCAATCGCCTCGTCTACTCACGTGACATCGACGATGAAACGGGTGGCCAGACGGTGGTCGTGCCGGGCTCGCACCGCCGCGGCTTGTTGCCCGCCGGAGATCCCTGGGCGGATTTCGACGACCAGCTTGTATTGCGCCCCAGGGCCGGGACCCTGGTCGTGCTGCACGGTCACATCTGGCATCGTGTTCTGCCGGTCCATGGCCGGTACCGCTACTCGACGAATTACCGCGCCGTGCCGGCAGGCACGACTGCCGACATTACCGACGTCTGCGTCTATCGCAATATGCGCTACCGGTTTTCGACTGAGACCGTCGTTGAAGAACGCACCGCCTGAGCCTTAGTCAGCTCAGCGGCGTGCCTCGATGCGCTGTCGAAAAAAGTGGCGACGCCGGAGGTACGGAATATCGTCAGGCCACAGCGTAGGTCGCGGTCAGGTATTGAATGATTTCTTCTGACTCGGCCATTTCCTCACCGGTGTTCGGGTCAACCAGATACGGTATTGAAACCCGGCCGGCGCGTTCCAACAGCGTCTTGCGGTTTTCCAGATCAGGATCCGTGCGTAGATTCAGTGAATCGCGTATGACGGGCGGCACCCAGTCCGAAATGCGCGTTCGACCGGCGGAGCGGAGGATATAGGGAATTTCGAGCTCACACAGAAGGTCCCTGACCGGGCGCGCAAACGGGCTGGACTCGAAGCTGTACAGCTGCAGAGGTTGCGCCGGCAGATGGGAAGGTGTCGCTCGGATACCTGCCATTCCCCTGGCAATGCCCGTGACGGACGAACTCAACTTTTGCAGCGCGCCAGCACGCCACTTCAAGGGCAAAGGCCGCTTGGCATAGGTCTCATACAGGTAGGCGATAATGTCCAATGATTCGTATAGCTGTCGCCCGGTATTGGGGTCCACCAGAAACGGAAACTGCGCCTTGCCGCCCATCTTTATGACCTGCGGCCGGAATCGCTTGCCGCCTTTGGGGCACGGATAAATCATGGCGTCCAGGTCGAGCTCCGTTAGCGCCTCGCGCACCAGTCGGCAGTACGGGCAGCCCTCGAACTCGTAGAGTTCCAGCAGCTTTTCCGGCTTTGCTGCGGCCGGGCGGGCGGTCACGCCGACGCCGGTTCGCAGCGCCGTTGCGAACGTCGAGCTGGCAAGGTTGACGCGATATTTCAGGGACTCGATGGTCATGAGCGGGTCTCAGCAGGTCGAAGCAATGTTGTTAGCCTAACCCGTCTGAAGCGCTCAACCCAGTTTTTCAGCTGCGCCCGGCCCGGTCGGTTGAACCGCGGCTTAATGCGTAACACGCCCGCGCTGGAGCATTCTCCGGACCTGTGTCACACATCTTATGTTCAATCTGTGGTGAAATTTGGCCTACATCGGACCATCGGAAGTAAGCATGCCTGACGAGCCACAATACGTCCCGCAAAAAGGCCTGAAACTGGCTGCGCCAAGATCTCTATATTTTTTCATCTTCGCTGTTTCGGGATTCTCCGGATTAATCTATGAGTCCATCTGGACGCATTACCTTAAGCTGTTCCTGGGGCATGCGGCTTATGCACAGTCACTGGTCCTCATCATATTCATGGGCGGTATGGCATTGGGGTCGTGGCTGGCCAGTCGCTTTTCGACACGCCGCAAATCACCGCTCTTATTCTATGCCGCGATAGAGCTCATAATCGGTGTGCTGGCATTATTGTTTCATGACGTATTCACGTCATTAATTGAGACTTTTTATGTATCGATACTACCGTCGATTGGCTCTCCGCTGGTCGGCATCACGCTGAAGTGGTTTGCAGCAGGTATTTTGATCGTCCCGCAGTCCATATTGCTTGGCATGACGTTTCCGATGATGAGCGCGGGAATATTGCGGCGCTTTCCGGACACACCCGGCGGAAGCATTGCGATGCTGTACTTCACCAACAGTATTGGTGCCGCTATCGGCGTTCTCGCCAGTGGGTTTTGGCTAATTAACCTTGTTGGGCTGCCGGGGACAATTGTCACCGCAGGCGGACTCAACATCGTGCTTGCACTTACAGTGTGGGTTCTCGTTCGCCTGGATCCGTCGCCTGTCATGGCGCCTATACCGAGTCACGATGGTGCCGATAAGAGCTCATCGCTGAAACAGTTATTCCTGGTTGCCGCATTTATCACCGGCGCTGCGTCGTTTATCTACGAAATAAGCTGGATTCGCATGCTTAGCCTGGTTCTTGGTGCCACCACGCATTCGTTTGAACTGATGTTGAGCGCCTTCATCACCGGACTTGCTTTTGGTGGCCTTTGGATCAAGCGGCGTATCGACCGAATCGAATCGCCGGTACGTTTTTCAGGCTACGTGCAGCTGATTATGGGTTTATTCGCCCTATTAACGATCCCTGTCTACGTGAACTCATTTGAATGGATGAGCTGGCTCATGCAGGCGCTGGACAAAACAGATGCGGGTTTCGCGGGATACAGCGTTGCGAGCCACGTCATCGCGCTAAGTGTGATGCTGCCAACGACATTCATGGCGGGCATGACTTTGCCGTTGTTCACGTACGTGTTGATACGCAAAGGTCATGGTGAGAGTAGTATCGGCCAGGTTTATGCCGTCAACACGGTCGGCGCGATCGTCGGCGTGCTGGCTGCCGTGCATATCGGGCTGCCGCTTCTCGGACTCAAACGTCTGATACTGGTCGGTGCGATTCTCGATATCGGCCTCGGTCTTGTACTTTTGTCCAAAGAGCCAATCAAACGAACGCGCATGATGGACTTGACCGCCGGCGCGCTTGTTGGCTTCGGCGCCCTGGCATTGACGATAGGGCTCGTCAATGTCGATACGAGGCTCCTGATTTCCGGCGTATACCGCCACGGCAACACGGGCCTGACATCAGATAGTAAACCTATCTTTTATCAGGATGGAAAAACAGCGAGCGTCGCGCTGACTGCAGTACCGGGTGGATTCGTGACACTGACAACTAATGGAAAACCGGATGCGCAAATTCAGTTCGATCCCGATAAAACCAATAGCGTCGACGAAGTCACAATGATACTTGCGGGTACGTTGCCAATTGCATACATGCCAAGAGCAACGCGCATCGCGAATATCGGAATGGGCTCCGGCCTGACAACGCATTCACTGTTGGCTCATTCGGGAATCGAAAAAGTAGACACTATCGAAATCGAACCGGCCATTGTCACCGCGGCGACCGGTTTTGGTGAATTCGTCGAGCGCGCGTTCGATGACTCGCGTAGTGAAATTCATATTGAAGACGCGAAGACGTTCTTCTCGCTGAATAACAGTGTCTACGACATCATCATTGCCGAGCCGTCTAATCCCTGGGTGAGCGGTGTCTCCAGCCTTTTCTCCGTAGAGTTCTATAAGACCATTAAGCGCCACCTTGAGAGAGATGGGTTGTTCGTCCAGTGGATTCAGCTCTACGAATTCGACGATGAACTGGCGACCTCCATTCTCAAGGCGTTGTCCATCAATTTTTCTGACTACGTCATCTACACGACGGATGGCAGCAACATAATTATCATCGCAAAGAACGAGGGTACGCTTCCCAAACCCGATTGGTTGGCACTTTTTGAAGGCGGTATGGCGGAAGACCTGGCCAGCGTAAAGATCAAGTCGGTAAGTGACATTCTTGTCAGAAAAGTAGTCGAGAGTGATTCTATCCTGGGGTATCTAGGTATCTCCCGGGTTCCGATCAATTCGGACTACTTCCCGTACGTCGACTTAAATGCAGGAAGGGCCCGGTTCACCAAGTCCGTATCCGACCTGTTAATTTCATTACACGGAGCACCGTTTCCTGTCGCTGAAATGTTGGCGGGTGACATACTCGATCACAGTAATGTCGGTAACGGTCAACTCCTTGAACGATCCATGCGCATTGAGATTGCTCGTGCGGTATATGGACGACTCGTCGAGGCTGAGACCTCAGCTATGTCAGAGAGTAGCTACATGACAGCGGAGTTGGATTTGCAAACGGATCTGATGAAAATTTCGCAAGACTCATGTGCACTAGACGAGGATCCGGGTCGATGGTTGTCGATGACCCATGCGGTCATGCTGGCAACCTTGCCGTACCTGGATGCACAGCAGGGCATTGAGATCATCGATGCAGTCGCGGCGCCGAATTGCAGAGTGCAGCAGGAAACAGGATCGAAAATGTTGCTGGACGTCTATCGGGCGGTGGCGCGTCGGGATGGACCGCTGATGTCTGATGCTGCTAGTCGCCTGCTTGCAGGTGAAGCTGAGATATCGGAGGCGCTACGACAATATCTCGTATTTGCCGCTATTGTGGGCGATGTCGTCTCCGATAATCCTGAAGGCGCATTGGCCACCTTGGATCGCTATAAAGATGAGGCTTTTGTGAGCGGAGGTCTGCCGTCCTACATGCAACTGATAACCGCCACTGCGCTGCATTCACGCGCCAGCACGACCAATCACGCGAACGCGGCATCCCCTTGATCAGTCGCTATTTCTGGTGTCGTTCGCGCCTTCGTTCGGGCTAGTTCGTTTCTTTCCAGGAATCGGGCACGCGAATCGCAATCACCTCACCTTCAGCGGTTTGCGTGTCACCAGAGTAGGCCCGGCATCTCACGAGGGTCTTTCTTTCACCGCACTCTTCGATGGTCGCTCGAAGCACAATTTCCGCATCGATCGGTGTGGGTGCCAGGTAGCTAACCGTCAGCTTTCCCGTAACGCACCAGATCTCGGGCGCCTCGCCGATCTTGCGTCCCTCGAGTCTGTAGTAATTGGACATCGCGGTGCCGACGCAGTGGCAGTCGATGATGCTAGCGATGGTGCCGCCGTAGACGTACTTAAGCGGCCCGGCGCATTGCTCGGGCCGCGGCGTGTAGTGGCAAACGCACTCATTGCCGTGCCAGTGGCTCTTGATCTGCAGGCCATTGTCGTTGTCCGCGCCGCAGCCATAGCAATGATTGTGGAGAAGTTGATCCTGAACGGCGGTCATATGTTGCTGCTCGACGACTTTGCGAGGTCCGCGCCGACGGCGGTATTTTTGCTCATTGTAGTTCCTGCCGAGTGCATCAACGCCCCTGGTTTCTTTCTTCGAGAGCGGTCTGAATGCGTGCTGCGAGCGCGCTCGCCTCAACCGTAACGCGATCGGTGTCGATCGTGAGCATCTCGCCCTCCAGCATCAAAACTTTTCCATCCACGACGACTGACGCAACATCCTGCTCATCGGTGACCCAGACAAGGTGTGAAATGACATCGTAGGTTGGCACGTGATGGACGTCGTCGAAGGCTACCTGAATCACGTCGGCACGTTTACCTGCCTCGAGCGACCCGATCGTATCTCCGAGGCCTATCGCTGTCGCGCCTCCGCGCGTTGCCATCGTGAGCACCGTCGCGGCGGACATGACCTCCGGGTTCATGCGATCGACCTTTTGTAGCAGGGATGCGAGCCGCATCTCTTCCCACATGTCGAGATCGTTATTACTCGCCGCCCCGTCTGTTCCGAGACCAACTCGCACGCCTGCTGCGAGCATCTGCACAATTGGGGCGATGCCAGAGGCAATTTTCATATTAGACGTCGGGTTGTGGATCACCCCTACCTTACGTTCCGCCAGGATCGGGATTTCCTCCTCGGTCGGCCAAACTACGTGTGCGGCGATAGTCGGGCCTTCGAAAAAACCGATGGACTCGAACATATCGATGCTTGTCATGCCGTACGTGTCCTTAGAGTACTGTACCTCGAACGGCGACTCCGACAGGTGGATGCTGATTGGCACGCCATATTTCATCGCTGCGGCCCGAGTTTCGGCAAGCTGTTCTGCGTTAAGCGTGTAATTTGCGTGGGGGCCGAAAATCGGCGTGATGCGGTCGTTCTTTCCCTGCCAGCGCTCTACGAAACCGTTGCCCTTCTGAATGGAGTCATTGGCGTTCTCCGCGTCGGGGCTACGCTGATCGATAACCGTTGCCGAGATCATGGCGCGCATTCCGCAGCGGTCTACGACGTCCGCAATGGTGTCGGGGTAGTAGTACATATCCACGAACGTCGTCGTGCCGCCGCGAATCATCTCCCAGCAGGCGAGTTCCGTGCCGATACGCACGAATTCGGGGTCAACGAACTCGACCTCGGCCGGGAAAATATAGTTGTTCAGCCAATCCATGAGTGCGAGGTCATCTGCAACCCCCCGCAGTAAGGTCATGGCGGCGTGCGAGTGGCCGTTAACCAGGCCGGGCATGACGATACGATCCTCGCCCCTCAAGGTTTGTGCGGCGGAATACTCGGCGAGTATCTCGTTGGCGGGACCGATCGCGAGGATCAGGCCTTCGTCGATCGCGACAGCGCCATCTTCATAAATCGTACCGTCGATATCCATGCTGACGACAAAGTCACCCCTGATAACAAGATCGATTTGATCATCACTTTTCGCGTCCGGCGCAGGCGCGTCTGATGCGGTGCAGGCACCGAGAGCGAGTGCAATATAAATACAGCAAAAACAGTAACTTAGTCTATTCATGGGTTCCCCTTTTGGCCCTGATTGTAGCACCGGATCTAGTCAGATCTTGCGGAAAAAAAAGAGCCGGTCGATTGACCGGCTCTTCAACGATCGAACGTTATCGGACGCTTAGAAGTCTTTCGTCAGCCTCAGACCGAATTCACTTGCGTCGTTGCTAAGGATCTGAAGAACGTAGTCGCCGGTATTCAATCGAGCGTTGTCGTAACGTTCATCGGTGACATTTCTTCCATAAAGAGCAGCTAACCAGCTACCGTCTTCCGAACGATACGAAATATCAACATTGACCAGAGAGCGGTCGTCAATCTTGGTGAGCCGACCCGGATCGGAGCTCGGCTCGCCGTACATCTCGTCGCGATACGAGTAGTCGGCTCGCAGTGTAACTTCACCGCCGCCGGCCATCGGGATCTTAAGTTCCGGACTTAGCGAGAACGTAAGCTCCGGCGTAAGGGGCGCGACGGGCTTCACGCCGTTTTGCTCATCGACATCAACGTCAATGTAGCCGAGCGTTGCATGAAAGAAGAAGTTGTCTGTCAAGTACGCCGTGCTTTCCCACTCGAATCCGAAAGAAGCCTGATCGACGATCAGGTTTTCGGTGCTGAAGCCTGCTCCCGTAGTTGAGCTGACCTGGTAAGGCAGATCTGAGTACTGTGTGAAAAATAATGCCGCGCTCATCTGCAATCGTTCTAATGGTTGGCCCTTCACGCCGACTTCATAATTGGTCGCAGTAATGTTTTCGCTTGCGACCAGGCAGCCGACGGCAGTGCCACCAAAGAGGCAAAACGGCCGCGCTGGGAACTGCCCGGACTGATAGCCGTTTTGAATAGCCCCGTAGACGTTCATGCCGCCGCTCAGCGTGTAATTGAGTGCCAGTTCCCAGCTCAGCTCGTCGAAACTGTCGGTCGCGTCGAAAAACCCGATACCGACGTTGGCGACCACGTCCTTGTCATCCTCGGTGTAGCGCAGTCCACCCGACAGACGCAAGCTGTCGCTCAGCTCGTAACCGACGTTGCCGAAGATTGCCCGGCTACTGACTTCCTGGTCGAGGATGAAAATACCGCCTGTTCCACCGTTGAACGTCGTCGGGCTCTGGAAGTTGCCACCCTCTTCGTCGAAGAAGTAGATGCCTGAAACGAAATCCCACGATCCATAGTCGCCATTCAGTTGAATTTCAAACGAGGTCTGGTCCGCATCGCCGGATTCCGGAAATGAAAGGAAATCGTCAATGAGACTGTCGTCGTCCAGACCGGCCCGATATTCGGACGATCGTGTGCTGCCGATAATTTTGGACGAGAGCGTGTCGGAAATCTCCCAGTCGACCGTGACCGCAACGCCGGACGCTTTGTTGCTCACCCGCGTCTGGCTGGCCTGCCCTGTATTGTTGTCATAAGGATCCGACGAAACGTCCGCGTTCGTGTAGCCTGCGGCGCGCAACGCGCTGGTCGCGGGAAGCTCGTCGATCAACGTTGTATAGGGGCGCAGGCCGCCTTCACCGTCGTTAGTGTCCGCCGCTACGGTGACAGTTACTTTGTCGCCCTCGTAACGAAAAGAAACGCGACCATAGACCTCCTGCGTTTCCCCAACCTCGAGGCCCGCGTTCGGAAGGTTCAGGAAATCGCCCAAACCGCCGCGGCTCTTGAAGCCCCCGGTGAACGCCAGCGCTGTGTTGTCTGTGAGCTTTGTGTCGGCATAGAAATCGCCGTTCAGCCGCTCACGAGTTCCCGCTTCGATGCTGACCCGCGCACCGGGATCGGCACCCGGCGTTTTCGTGATGATATTTATCGCGCCGCCGATGGAATTTCGGCCATACAGGGTGCCCTGCGGCCCGCGCAGCACCTCGATGCGCTCGATGTTCGACAAACTCCAGTTTTGGCCAACCTGGCGACCGAGATAGACACCGTCGACGTAGACGCTGACGCCAGGGTCTGTCGTAATCAGGTGATCCTGCAACCCGATGCCGCGAATGAACGCATTAGCCGAGGAGGTATGTCCCGCCGAAAACTGCGTGATATTGAGGTTTGGCACAAACTTGCCGATATCGACAATGTCGACGATGCCCTGCTGGGCGAGTTTGTCGCCCTCGAACGCGCTGAGTGCAATCGGAACTTCGTAAATGCTTCGCGCGCGCTTCGTCGCAGTGACGGTTATTTCCTCGAACAAACTGCCGTCGTCCTGCGCCGCCGCGACGGAGATCCCGCCGCAAAGTGCGACCGCCGAAAGCGCGCACATTAGTACCTTGTTGTTCTTCATTTTTAGTCTTCCCCTGAGAAAATTTGGGTTCTTATTACGGCGCCCGGAACGCGCCTGTTTCTTCGTGCGGCGAAGTATAACTGATCGACTGACTTGTGTGCTTAGAAGTCGTGCTCTAAGGTGTTGATCTGTGAAACAGGACACGAGAAATATCGACGAGATTCCATCCCATGCGGCGCCGGCTGGTGGTTGCCTGACGGACCAAATGCTCGCCGACTTCAAAGCGGCCGGCGTTCTTGTGTTGCACGACTTCGTCAGCGTGGATGCCTGCGATGCGCTACGCGCCAGGGCCGCAGAACTGGTCGCCGAATTTGACCCCTCCAAGGTGCGCAGCATTTTCTCGACGACCGAACAGACGCAGCTCGATGACGACTATTTCATCGAGTCCGGTGACAAGATTCGTTTCTTCCTGGAAAAAGATGCCTTTGATGATAATGGTGACCTCCGGCAGGCCAAAGAACTTAGCCTGAACAAGATGGGCCACGCCATGCACGACCTGGACCCCGTATTCGATTGTTTCTCGCGAACGCCGGAGCTGGCAGAGGCAGTCAGGCGCATCGGTCTTGTGGAGCCGGCCGTGCTGCAGTCGATGTATATATTCAAGCCACCAAACATCGGCGGAGAGGTGGTCTGCCACCAGGATTCCACCTACATTTATACCGAGCCTGAATCCTGCGTCGGCTTCTGGTTCGCGCTCGAAGATGCAACGCTTGCGAACGGTTGCATGCAGTTCATACCTGGTGGGCACAAGTTGCCGCTCAAAAAGCGCAACTACCGCGGCGCGGATGGCAAGCTCGTCACCGAAACGCTCGACGATTCACCCTGGCCGGAGGAGCGCCTTCGGCCGGCAGAGGCACCTGCCGGTACCCTGGTGATATTTGACGGCCGAGCACCTCACCTGAGCGCGGCGAATCGTTCGTCCAGATCACGTCACGCGTACACGTTGCACGTCATCGACCAGAAATGTCATTACCCGGCTGAAAACTGGCTGCAACGACGTGCCGATCTGCCGCTGCGCGGATTCGACCAGGGAAGATGATGTTATTCACCGACGTAATCCGCAAGAAGCGTGATGGCGGCGAGTTGTCCGACGATGAAATTCAATTTTTCGTCGATGGGCTCGCTGACAACAGCCTGCCTGCCGAGCAGGTGTCGTCACTCGCGATGGCAATATTCCTCAACTCCATGAGCTTCGAGGAGGCCGGCAAGCTGACCCTCGCGATGGCGGCATCCGGCACCGTGCTTGACTGGTCGTCAGAAGGCCTCGACGGGCCCGTTGTCGACAAGCACTCGACAGGTGGCGTGGGCGACAAGGTGAGCTTCGTGCTTGCGCCGATCGCGGCTGCCTGTGGCTGTTACGTACCGATGATTTCGGGTCGGGGCCTGGGCCATACCGGCGGCACCACGGATAAAGCGGAAAGCATACCCGGGTACGACGCGACACCGGATTTTCATACGTTTCGAAAGATCGTGCGAGAGATTGGCTGCGCGATTATCGGTCAGACGGCCGATCTTGCGCCCGCCGATCGACGCTTCTATTCGATTCGTGACGTAACCGGAACCGTCGAGTCCGTACCTCTAATTACCGCATCGATTCTGTCCAAGAAAATTGCTGCGGGGCTGCAGGGGCTGGTGATGGATGTGAAGGTCGGCAGCGGTGCGTTCATGGATACGCAGGAAAGGGCGAAGGAGTTGGCGCAGAGCATTATCGGTACCGCGGCGAAAGCCGGTCTCGAGACGCACGCGCTCATAACCGACATGAACGAAGTGCTTGGCACGACCGCAGGAAACGCGCTCGAAATCGAGGAGTCCGTTTTGTATTTGCAGAACGTGCGCCGCGATGCGCGCCTGGATGATGTGACGCTGTCTTTATGCGCGGAGATGCTCGTCGTCGGTGGCCTTGAGGACGACAGGAGCAAGGCTCGTGCCCGATGCGATGAGGCTGTCACCAGTGGACGTGCCGCAGAAGTGTTCGGCCGCATGGTGCATGCGCTGGGCGGGCCGGCGGACTTCGTTGACAAGCATGCCCAATACCTGGTGAAAGCGCCGGTGGTCAGAGCTGTGCACGCAGCAGGATTTGTGACGAGTGTGAACACGCGCGCAATCGGCAACGCCATCATCGAGCTCGGAGGTGGTCGCCGCAAGGTCGGCGAAGCACTCGACCTGTCAGTCGGTTTCAGCGAGATAGCGCCGATTGGCACGAAGACCGATGGCAATACGCCGTTGGCTGTCATACACGCGGCGTCAGACGCGGACGCGATCAAGGCGGAGCAGAACCTCCTGGCTGCCTGCCGGTTGGGCGAATCGGCCCCCGAAAGCAGGCCGGTAATAAGCGAAATTGTGACCGGCTGAGCACCCCGATGCGGTATGCTCGATGCGTCTACGAAAAATAAAAAGAAAGCATAAGGGGTAGCTATGGGTAACTACATCGGTCTCGCCGGGATTGCTGTCATTCTCGGTATCGCCGTCCTGTTTTCCAGCAACCGGAAAGCCATCAACCTGCGTATCGTTGGCGCCGCATTCGGCCTGCAGGTCGTGATCGCCGCGTTCGTGCTTTACTTCGATGCCGGCCGCGCCACGATTGATACTCTGAGTTCGGGCGTCCTGAAAGTGATTGGCTATTCGAAGGCTGGCATCGACATGGTGTTCGGCCCGCTCGCCGATACCAACGTCGTTGGTTTCAGTTTTGCGATAAATGTGCTTCCTATTATCATCTTCTTTGCGGCCTTGATGTCAGTCATGTACCACCTGCGCATTATGGAGTGGGTTGTAAAACTCGTTGGCGGTTTTCTGCACAAGGTGATCGGTACCGGCGCCGTTGAATCGATGAATGCTGCCGCGAATGTCTTCGTTGGTCAGACTGAAGCACCACTGGTTGTCAGGCCTTATTTGAAAAACCTGACGGAACCGCAAATGTTCGCGGTTATGGTCTCGGGCCTTGCGTCAATCGCCGGAACGGTGCTGGCTGGTTACGTGCTTATGGGCGCGGAACTCAAGTACCTTCTGGCCGCTGCTTTCATGGCGGCCCCCGGCGGGCTGCTCATGGCGAAAATTGTGATGCCGGACGAACAGGTGGTTAAGGCTGGCGAGCACGAGAAACTCGTGATGGAACCAAGCCAGCACCGCAACGTGATCCTGGCCGCCGCGTCAGGCACCACCGATGGTCTGCGGCTGGCCGCAAATATCGGTGCAATGCTGATCGCGTTTGTCGCTCTTATCGCCTTGTTCAACGGCATCGTCGGAGGCATCTCCGGGTGGTTCGGTTACGAGTTGACGCTGGAGAAGATCCTCGGCTGGATTTTCAGGCCGCTCATGTTCCTGCTCAGTGTGCCCTGGTCCGAGGCGCAGGCGGCCGGCGCGCTGTTCGGCGAGAAGCTGATTCTCAATGAATTCGTCGCATTCAGTCACCTCGCGGAGCGCCTCGCGGGTATGAGTGAACGAACACATGCCGTCGTGACGTTTTCACTTTGCGGCTTCGCGAACCTGTCGTCCATCGCGATTTTGCTCGGCGGTCTCGGCGTGCTGGTTCCGGAGAAGCGAGACCTGATCGGCATACTCGGTATGAAAGCTGTACTGGCTGCGTCGCTGTCTAACCTGATGAGTGCGGCACTGGCAGGGTTGCTGCTGACGTTCTGACCGGCCCCTGTTAACGTTTGCCAGCTGGCTCCGACGGGCACCCATTTTGTTCAATACAAGGAACGATGAAAGTGATGTACTCCTTGAACATTAGTGAAGAGAGACGCCGTTGTGGGCAAAATGGGACCCGTCCCTTCGGGTTGTCGTCGCAAATGGCTCCATGCTGCGTTGCTCGTCACTCATTTGGATTCACCAAACCACGCTTCTCGCGCCTTGCCTGGGGCCATTTGCGCCAGCAACGGAGCGATCTGGCAAGCATTAGCAGGCCCTAGTGGCGCCACGACCAATAATCATCGACTGTGATCCGGGTCAGGATGACGCGGTCGCGCTGTTCCTGGCCATGTCATCGCCCGATGAACTTGAAATTCTCGGCGTAAC
>Ga0316201_10000493_pt1 | contig 22555 bp, 20 predicted proteins | sample CS6wburrow_MG_FD_204516 | JGI IMG/M metagenome (GOLD analysis project Ga0316201, IMG submission 204516) | Coastal sediment microbial communities from Delaware Bay, Delaware, United States - CS-6 worm burrow | ecosystem: Environmental > Aquatic > Marine > Coastal > Sediment | place: USA... | reverse complement strand
AAAAACGGTCCATCAACATCAACCAGTTCCAGGTGAATATTGCCCAACCTCCGATCCGGGCTACAGCGGCGATCCTTTTCTACCTCGCATCCCCTCTCTGTGACCGACGGAAATGATGTCTTTCCACTAAAGCAGCGTCTTTCTTTATTTCTTTGAGTATACATTTCACCCCCCCCATCCGGATTTTATTTTCGACGCAACGTACATGACTGGCTGCATGGATGCTATCAGTAGAAATACTTATCGGGTCTTTTTGGCGCCATAATGAACGACACCGATGACGTTGTCATATTCACAGTCGCTATAGACCGCCCCGAACAAGTGGGCAGCTTCGATTCATAACAATTTGTCAGTGAAGGGATATCGGTCTGTATCAACCTGGTAGAGGAAGATTCTTGGAATAGTCAACAAGCCACAAGATAATTCTCTTTCAGTCAGGATAAGCTTGATGTGATGTGCAAGTCTGTCAGACGCAATTAATTTCGCGGCCAGGTAAGTCCGTTTGCTCCCGTATATGACTACATATAGAGTTGGGCCCAACTTGATTGCTCTCGATAATTCCTCGATTACATCATGCGCCGCAGCCTTGATTCGCTGTGGCTCACAATTACATAGCATGTTGACAAAATGCGCACTGATTCTTGTCGTTATTACATCAGGGTGATGGATGCCATCACCAAGGAAATACCTGCCTGCAGCTGAATAACTATCTGCTCCATGTTGCTTGCCAAGCAGCATGGGGATATTTGTTGCCTTCATGGCGTACCAAACGAACATTAATTCATGTAATTATTATTGGTTTAAAACAATTAACCATATCTATTCACAAAGTTATCTATTAACAGTCATGCTTGTATATTGGCCATGAGTACAACCTGAAAAGGTCCCAGGCTGTTTTTCATTTCTGCGGGCGCCAGCGGTCCGAAGGTGGCGGTAATACGTGTTTTCCAAAGGAAGGGAAGCGACGTCTAATGAGACGTTCGAGGGCGGTCTTTATACGGAGCACAGATACAATTAATGCCTGTTCTTCGTATTCGCCTTATGAAATACGGGCCGGATTTGCTGCTCGAGGCAACAAATCCGGCCGCGCTGAACCATCGGTATTACTTAACAGGTCGTGAGAGTGAAATCGACGGGAAGTGAATTTGAAATAATGTCGTGGACCGGTGAGAACATCGCCAGCTCGGTGAGTTCTTCTGCGCTTGCCTTGCTCCTGACGCGCATGTTGACTGTAACCTTGCTGAAGCCCTTGCGCACATTGTCGGCAAGCCCCAGGAGTCCGCGGACATCCATATCGCCCGTGTATGAAGATTCAACAGCCTCTATCTCAATGTCTCTCACGGCTGCGTGGTAGACCAGGGATGCTGTCAGGCAAGAGGCCAGCGCATGCAAAACATACTCCATGGCATTCGGTGCGCTGTCTTGTCCCGCGGCAATCATCGGTTCGTCCGAGTCGAGGGCGAATGCCTGTTTGCGGGTGGTGTCCTCGGCGTTGCCGGCATAGAACTCCTTGATCCGGCTTCGCGTCTGACCGCCATTGATCCACTGGTTGGTCGCCCGAAACTGGAAGCTTGCGTATCCGCTGTCTGCTTCGATCTCGCCAATCAGGCCCATTATCTGGCCAACGTCGACACCGTTCGTCATCTCTACTGTCTGTTCAATTGCATTGCTGGTTGTCATTACATTTCTCCCGCGTGGTTGATGTTGGTGACGGTTTGCTACCGTCGAAGATCATGTTAGGGAGCCCGCCCGTTGGGCGATACTGCGGGATGTGTAGTATCCAGCTACATAAAGTGGAGTTATTAACTACAGAAAAGTAACCACTTCCGGGGCTGGTTTGATCTCTTTAAACCCACCGTCTGGCACCATCAGAAGCGGTTCGCCAGGTTGTGCGCTTCCAGGCGTATCGCTCTGCACCAGCGATGACAACCAAAAGCGACCTGGCCGCGACAAGGCAGGACGCCTGTGGGTCACCTCAGGCAGTCTTTCTACCCCATTTATTTGACGAAATGACTTTCCAATGAGATAAGGGGAGGTGGGAGATGGGCAATATCGTCTACCCAATGGTAATTACATTAAATATATGGAGGAACGGACAGTGCAAAATAAGGAAATAGATTCCAGAGTCGTTATTGCTGTGGCCAGCTTGCTACTTGCGAACTCTGCATATGCATTCGATATGAGTAATATGATGAATCCATCCAAGTGGATGGACAAAGATAAGGATGATGATTATTACGATGAAGGGCCAGGCTACGGTTATCCGGGTGGCCCTGGCTATGGTGGCCCGGGTTATGGTGGTGGTCCCGGCTATGGTGGCCCGGGTTATGGTGGTGGTCCCGGTTATGGTGGCCCGGGTTATGGTGGTGGTCCCGGTTATGGTGGTGACCCTGGCTATGGTGCTCCAGGCTATGGCGGTGATCCTGGCTATGGTCCCCAGGGTTACGGCGGTGATCCTGGCTATGGTGGCCCGGGTTATGGTGGTGGTCCCGGCTACGGCGCCCCGGGTTATGGTGGTGGTCCCGGCTACGGCGGCCAGGGTTATGGTGGTGGTCCAGCATACGGCGCACCTGGCACAGATCCCAGAGAAGCAGAAATCAGGCAGTTGAAAGAACGCCTCAGGCAACTCGAAGCTGAGGTACGGTAGGTATATACCGTAAAACAAGCGGCTCCTTCGGGAGCCGTTACCTTTTCCAGGGAATGACGGCTTATGGCCGTTGCGGATTTCCCTTGAAAACCGTAACAGGCGCTAACCCGAACCGGGTGCTATGCCGGTAAGTGTCGCTGTACTATGCGGCGTCGTAGTGGGAGCGCCACTGTGCCGGCGTAGTTCCTGACCAGCGTCTGAATGAGCGTATGAACGTGCTTGCCTCGGCGTAGCCGAGTGCTTTCGCGATTCCTGAAATGGGTGTCTTGCTTTTGGAGAGCAACTGGCGTGCCATCTCGTAGCGGATGCCTTCGAGCTCGCAGCGAAATGTCGTGCCTTCCTTTTCCAGGTGTCGATGTAACGTGCGCTCATGCATGCCCAGTTGTTTGGCAATGTCGCCGACGGCGAAGTGCCCGCTCGCCAGCGATTGCCGAAGTAAACGTTGCACTGATCCGGTTTTGCTTAGAGGGCGGTTGTCGTGCTGTTCGTTCGCTTCCTTCTCGAGGTGGCGAAACAGTGCCGGGTCGGCGCTGGTCAATGGATGGTCTAACAGATCGGACGGAAATACCACGGCATTCTGTTTCGCGTCGAATCCAAGGGGTGCACGGAAGAAGTGTTTGTAAGGCGTCAGCTCAGAGGGTTGCCGCCGTGCCAGGAGCACCTGGGTTGGGTTCCAGTCCTGGCCGCAAAGATCGCGCATGATGTTACACGCCATGGCAGTCGAGAGGTCGTAGATCTGGTCGGCCGCTGCAACGCCTGGCAGATACAGGGCATAGCCGAACGAGGATTTTTTGCCAGCTGTGTTTAACACGGGTACACCGCCCTGGTCATGTAGCTCCAGATGACGTAACAGGGCCTGTAGCGCAGCACCGACGCTGGGGGCGAATCGCAGGATAAATCCCGCCAATCCGAGTGATGAGCTTGCTGCACGCTCACCCATCAGCAGCCCGAAATGCTGGCAGCCTGTTGCGGTTACACAATGGGCCAGCATCTTGCTCCCGGCGAGAAAGGGAATCTCGGTATCAGGATCCTTGAATTGGGCCAGGTTGAGTCCTGCTTCACCCAGGATATTTTCGGGTGAGCAGTCGAACTCGCGCAGCAGTGAAGGTACCGACATGAGCGGGCCAACGCGCACAAAGGGCTCGGCCGGGACAGCCTGTTTTTCTACCTGTGATTGATCTGGATCAGTGACTGTCGCCATTGACCAATCAATACTCCATTGTGTCTGAAAATGTCAACTAACAGTCTTGAACTATCAATAGAACATGCTGAGTTAGTTTACTAAAATATAAAGTGTTTCTAGAGAGAGTAATTTTTGGCTGGTATGACATTGGCGTCCACGCCAGATCATCTGGACAGGCTGCCGAAGGTTTCCGATGAGTGAAGGTGGCCGCGCCCGTGTGGCAGCCTGATTCTACCAGGGAGAAAAAGATGAGCGAATTGAATCTCAGGATATCACCCGCAAGGCTTGCGTCTGGAGTATTTGCGCTGTTGGTGGTCGTCTCGACCGTGGTCGGCGCACAGGCGCCGGCAAAGGATCCGGCTGCGGTGAAAATCCTGCAAAACATGACCGACTACGTCAGTGGGCTGCAGCAGTTCAGCGTGCATACAGAGAACACTTACGAAGACCTGCTCGACTCGGGACAGAGGGTCGACCTGGATATTGCTGCAGACGTGACCGTGCGACGCCCCAACAAGCTGCATGCCGCACGCACGAGTAATCTGAACAACCAGAACTTCTTTTACGACGGCAAGACGTTGACGCTGTATAACTCTTCGAAGGGGGTCTATGCATCACAGCCTGCCCCGAAGACCGTCGAAGAATTACTCGACTATGCGCGCGAGGACCTGGGGGTCATCGTTCCGGCTTCTGACCTCGCATACCGTGGTGTGTTTGACATCCTGATGCAGGGTGTCACTTCCGCGGTTGTCATCGGTAAGGCGACGATCGGGGGGGTTACTTGCGACCATTTGGCCTTTAGTCGTCCCGATATCGACTTTCAGGTGTGGGTCGCCGAGGGGGATCGACCCCTGCCGTGCAAGTATGTCGTTACCGACAAGAGCACACCAGAACAGGTCAGCACGGTGTCCGTCATGAGCAACTGGAACCTCTCACCCGGGACGCCCGATGCGGCATTCAAGTTTATCCCGCCCGAAGGGGTGCAAGCCATTTCGTTCATGCCGGTCAAATAGACGAGTGATACCGGGCGCTAACAGGGGAGAAAAATTCATGAAGATCATCTTAAAGTTTGCATTACTCGCCTCCACGGCCATTGTCGTGTTCATGCTTGACATGGAATCCAAGCCGACATGGCAGCCGCAGGGCTTCCAGTTAATATCGGAAGCGCACGCTGTGTACGGCAGGCAGCGACGCACGCGCCGCCGCGGGGCTGCTGTCGGGTACGCAGCGGGCAGTGCCTCGGGCGCCGCTGCTGCCAGTGCGACAGCATCTACCACGCAGCAACAGGCCGCCACAACACAGCCTGTAACGACACCCGAGTCGGGAGCGCAGCCGATCGGCACGGTTGTCTCGACGCTTCCGGCAGGATGCAGCCCGGTGCAGGTAGGCGCTACCGAGTACCAGAAGTGCGGCCCTGACTACTACCGCGCGGCATTCCAGGGAAACAACCTGGTGTACGTGACGACACAGCCCTGAACCGTGCTCGGATAGGAAGACAGTGAAACGATATGTAAGCAACTGCCAGAGTTAACTCAAGTCACCGTAACCGCAAGCTGTGATTGGTCTGTAGAGAGGCAAATAGCCATAATGATCAAGGAATGAAATGAAATCCGCTAAACACAGCAAGCTTCTCTGGCTGGCGATCGCGGGACTCGCGGTCCTGCTGGCACTGACGGTCATCAACCGCACGCCGTCCCTGCACACGGAAGACGTAGTCAGGGATGCCGTTGCTGCCTACATCTACGGCTACCCCCTGGTCACCTTCGACATGGCGCGCACCCAGCAGACCAACGTCGAGGTGCCCGATGAGCAGCATGCGCCCGTGAACCAGATCATCAAGATGCGCACCTACCTGCCCCTCGACAACCATTGCTGCGCAGCCCCAAATGCCGACACCCTGTACACGATTGCCTGGCTGGATGTCGCTGATGAACCCTGGGTGCTCGCTATCCCTGAAATCAAAGATCGCTATTATATTGTGCCCTTTCTGGATGGCTTCTCGGAAGTCATCAAGGTCGTCAGTTCGATCAATGACGGGGCCGAGGCGCGGTCCCTGGCCATTACCGGCCCGGGCTGGTCGGGCACGCTGCCGGAAGGCGTCACGGAGGTCAACTCATCGACCGCGATCGTGTGGATGCTGGGGCGCATCTACAGCACCGGTACACCCGCGGACTACACGGCCGTGAATAATATCCAGGACCGGTTCAAGCTGGTGCCGCTGAGTGCCTGGGGCAAGCCCTACACGCCACCACCGGGCATGGTCGATCCGGATTTCGACATGAAGACGGCGGTGCGTGCACAAATCAACAGCATGGACATCTACACCTATTTCGATCACCTTGCGCGGCTGCTGAAAACCAATCCGCCCAGGGCGGAAGATGCGGCGGTGGTCGAGAAGCTTGTCAGGATCGGCATCATGCCAGGCGAGGATTTCGACCCGTCGATACTCCGCTCACTGGATAGTGACACGGACGAATCCATGGCTGTCGTGGCGCAGGGCGAACTGGGCACAGATCCGAACGTACATGCCCGGGCGCATTTCACCCAGGGTATCGGCATCGTCGCGGAGCATGACTTCGATACCAGCAAGCTCGGCACGCTCGACAAGAGCCTCGTCAAACTCGTGCCCAGGATAGGGCTGCTGAAGATGGCTCTGAGGATGAAGCAGACAGAAACGACCAATGGCTGGCTCTACTTCACCGAGGGCGTCGGCAACTTTGGCACCGACTACCTGCTGCGTGGCATGGGCAACCTGCTCGGCCCGGGCTGGAACCGACCGGAAGACGCGGTGTATCCGATCTCGCAACAGGATGCCGACGGTAATGACTACGACGGCGCCAAATACAACTACGTCATGCATTTCGACAAGGGCGAACTGCCGCCGGTTGAGGGTTTCTGGTCGCTGACCATGTACGACAAGGACCTGTTCTTTGTACCCAACAGCATTGACCGCTACAACCTGAGCCAGCGCGATAATTTCATAACCAATCCTGACGGTTCGATTGACTTGTACCTGCAGGCGGACTCGCCAGGCAAGGACAGGGAGGCCAACTGGCTGCCGGCGCCGCGCGGTGAGTTCAAGCTCGTGCTGCGCGTGTACGGCCCGACGAAAACGTCACCGACAATTCTTGACGGCAGCTGGACGCCACCACCGGTGCTCCGCGTCAAGTAATGTTTGTTCGGTTTATTTGATAAACCAGGAATAGAGGGTGCGCAAGAGATGCAAATTGCAAACTGCAAAGTAAACGCGACAGCCATTTTGAAACTAACGGGGGCTCTCCTGGTCGGCTCCTTGTTTCTTGCCGGGTGCTCGAAATCAGATACCCAGGAAAAATCTGCGGATAGCGCCCCTGAAGCCGCAGGCGCAGAGCAGATGACCGCGGAGCAAAACGCGGCCGAGCAGCTCAAACAGCACTTGATCCCGGGTAAAACGCTTACAGCGAAAGGACCTAACTATACGTTCTGTGAGGTCGCCCCGGTCATCGGCACAACAGAGGAGAACGCCGTGTCGAATTTCTACAACCCGACCGGAATCGACCACTGTACGATGGATGACTTCAGGCAGATCGTTGCACAGAAGGACAAGATTATCGAGGAAACCGGGGCGATGGATGTCTTTCTGAATCCGAGCCGTCACTGGACCTGGGACGAGTTCGAGATCTACGAAGTCGGTGAGCAACGGATGTTCGGGCCGGTAAAGATGACCTGGATGGCTGTCATTCCCACTAAAGCCATGAAATCGGCCGTCGGCAAGAGCCACTACAATCCTGCGCAGATCTATCGTAACAACAAGTACACCTACAAGCAGGGAACACGGGTTTACCTGATCGATATCCCTGAATCTGATGGTGGTGGAGTAATGGTCATGCAGTCCTGGACCCCCTTTGTGCTTGAAGACATGACTGCGGACAAACTCAAGGATCTGGGTAGCAGCTTAAAGGAACTGCCGCCAGGCTGGGTATTCCGGACCAGGGTCCTTGACACTGATTTGACCGTATCGCCGCCCCCACCAGATCGTTTGGCGTGGGTGACCATGGATGAATACCAGAATACCTACCAGGTATGCGGACGCGACGAGGCGTGTAACTACGTGCCGTAACAGACTTTCGTTTATGAAGACAAATGAAGGGTCCTATCAAAGGAGAAAGGAAATGAACGTATCGACAAGAACACCGGCCATCACAACAATGTTGAAACTGATATGCGCATTAATAATTGGCGCGTCGGTTCTTTCGGGTTGTGCAAAACCGAAACCGGCGGATGACGAACAGCTCACGCGACAGGAGCACGATGCGCTGATGGGAACACGCTATACGGAATTCCTGGTAGTGTGGGGCAATCCGTTGAAAAAAGACTTTGTTGCCGGTGTATACAACACGGTTGGCCTGAATTCGCCGGAAGGCAAGGTCGATTCAAGCCCGCAGGACAAGCTGGACAAGGTCAACATGGATCAAGTCGTTGATGAAATGGAGGCGTTAAGCCACGTTCTGAACGGGCCGCGCCTCTGGACGATTGATCACCTGGGAGTTAATGCAGGTAAAAAGCGTGACTTCCAGGGTCTCGACGCACACTGGGTCATGTGGTTTCCGATCCCTGACGAGATTCGGGAAGGCAAGGATCTCTCCTATGCCATCATGCCTGCCTTGCGTGATACCGCCATGACTATCTGGAAGGGATCGCGCGTCTATATCCTTGATGATCCCGAAGGCAATTCCTTTGTCATGAAGTCGGCCAGTTTGATCAAGGACCCAAACCAGAAGTTTGAGGACCTCAAGGATCTGGGATCGCGCCTAAAACTGGCCGAGGGATGGAAGTTTCGTACCAGGATCCTGGAAGAGGAGCTGATTTTCAAGACCAAGGATGGCAAATCCTTCATCGTACAGGATGACATCGGCAACACCTACGACCGTGTAGGCGGGCCTTACAGCAACTACAAACCGTAGTCGCGGGTAGCGGCATGGTGCAGGCCGTGAGATATGGCTGGCATCTCATCCGTTATTCAGGGGAGCTGTTATGCAGAGAGAATCAAAACGTAATATAGCCATTTTTGTGGTGCTTGTACCGCTCGTGACAGCGTTGTTTGTCGCGTGTTCTTCGACGCCGAAAAAGGTCGAGCTTACAGAGGGAACGGCACAGCAATGGAATGCCCAGGTGGACACGACCATTGCGGAACCTGAACGCGCCGCGAAACTGAAGGCGCTTGGTCTGCAGTTAATCGAGGTGTCCGACTCCATCCAGCGGGATGTTGATGAATTCAACAGACAAGCCACGCAACTGAACGAGAAGTACGATGCTACCCATGAGGAACTACAGCAACTGGTCGATGCGTTCTCGGCAAAGCGCAATCCGAAATTTGCCGAATACCGCGACATCATCTTTGCAATGCGCAGCGAAGTCAGTCCTGTTGAATGGAAGGCCCTGAACAAATAGCGTAACAGAGCGGAGACTGGAACATGCTAGCAGCAACAATTATTGCGATACTGGTCATATTCGGCATGGGAGGCGGCCCGTTTGGCGAGCTCATGACCGAGTACACCGAGGACCCGATCAAGACCACCATTATTGAAAAAGACCGTCGCAAGATGGCCCTGAAAGAGCTGGATTCCCTGAAGGACGTCATCAAGGATTTCAACAAGCATGTGTCGAAAGACATCAAGCGCTTTGAAAAGCTTGTTCAGGATTATGAATCCACACCCGAAGACTTCGATCAAATGTTCTCCAGCGTCCTGAAGTCAAGAGAACAGGGCATCGAAAAGCTATGGGATCAACGCAGTGCCATGCTGGCCCATATCCAGGAGGATGAATGGCAGGCAATCGTTACCAGCGCCAGGGCGGAAGCCGCCGAAAAAGCAGCAAGGAAGTAACAGCTGCCAGTAGGGGATGTTTGCATCGATGCCGATGTAGGCTGGATATCCGTCCACGTTACATCTGTAACCTGTCGGTCGATGCGGATATCATTGCAGTGTCAGGTGTTGTGGTGATATATGTTGTGGTGATATATAAGTAACCTCTGATTAATTGTCATTCCGTGTGGAGCGGAGCGGAAACCCGGACAAAAGCGCACAGCGCGTTGAACGAGCAGAGGGCGGCCCGCAGGGCGAGCGCAGCGAGTCATCCAGGGGTTTCTTTACAATGGGTTATGGATTCCCGCTTTCGCGGGAATGACAAACTTTTATTTTAGTCAGAGCATCCTTAACGTTTGCCGTAGTCTCTGACCATATAGATCCCGCGTTTTTCGGGGCTGGTTTCCATATTCAGGTTAAGGGCTACGGCATGGAATTTGACTACCGCGCCTTCATTTTCATTATCACGCTCGCAGCCGTAATAAACGGACTGGGTCTGGTGCGCCTGCTGAGTGCTTTCGCAGAGTATCTTCGCCACCAGCAACGTATCGAGGTTGCGAGCTACTGGGTATTCGCTCTGTGGGTCTTGTTCCAGTTTTTGATGCATATCGTGCTGTGGTGGTCCTTGTGGAACCTGCGTCTGGTAGAAGCCTTCAATTTCGGGATGTATCTCTATCTGCTAACTGGCCCGATCATTCTTTACCTGGGAACGAGTCTGCTGGTGCCGGACCTGGATGAGGGTCGAACTGATCTGCGCATCCATTATTTTCTGGTTCGTCCTGTATTCTTCACGACCATGGGGCTCTTCTGGTTATGGGGTATCTTCAGTTGGCCAGTAATCAAGGGCGCCTTTGCGCCATCTGCACCCATCCTGGCTGCTTACCTCGGAATTGCTGTGATCCTGCGCATTACGGATAATCCCAGGGTGCATGCAATGCTGGTTCTTGCCGTATGGTTGCTTTTAATCGTTTTTATCGCCATGTTCGGTATGCGGCTTGGTGGTTTGAGTGAGCTTGGGACACACTGAGGACGAGTGCTACACTCGATACGTACTGCAACACAGCGCTGGGCGTGCTAACGAAGGAGTGCTAATCAGTGAAAAATATACTCGTGCTAATCGAGAGTTGTGAAACCATAAGCATCGCATCACCCATAATGGAGCGAACCCTTGAACTGGCAAGCGCCTTTTCGAGCAAGGTGTGGGTTCTCCACATCGTTCCATCTCCTCGCGAAGCCCCCTTTAACGTGGACACAGCGACGTTACGCAAGGAAGTCGATACCGAGCTTCGCAATGAGCATGAGTTTCTGCAGCGCCTGGCTCAATGTCTTCTGGATCGGGATGTTGATGCCGCCGCTCTCCTGGTCGAAGGTACAACAGTAAAAACAATTCTTAAGGAATCAGAGCGGTTAGATGTTGATCTGATTATCCTGGGTTGTCATAGACACGGGCTGTTGTACGGTGCCTTGATGGATGCTACGGAAGAAGGCCTGCTGAGCAAGTGCCTCCGCCCAATAATGTTCGTTCCCATGCCAGAGTGATGATTGGCAAACAGATTTCAGCAAACTGGCGCTTGGCGCGCGCCCTTTGAAGGCGGTTGCAATATTGGTACATAAGCAGTATTTTTGCGTCTAGACTCTGTCTAATGCTGTTCGAGGGTCGCCATGCGCATGGCCATCGGCGGAAACGCAATCACCGGTCGGGTGCGCCGGGTTGCTCGACCACCGGCACCAGCTGACGTTGTAGCGCACAATGATTATCTCGGTGGCTGCTGCAACACAAGGCTGGTATAAACCTGATATATGAAAAATATTTTTTGATCGATATTTTGTTACTAGAGCCAAAAATGTACTTTATGATGTACAACCTACACGCTGTATTTCTTAACCACGGGACGACTTCAATGCTCAAAAAACCGATACCTTTATTCGCCGCTTTAGCGGTAGTCATATCACTGGTTGCGCCAACAAGCCCCGCTTTTTCCCAGGGGCAAGCAAAGTCGAACCAGTTCTGGTGGCCTGAACAGCTGGACCTCGGTCCTCTGCGTGATCACGATGCCGCGTCAAATCCGTATGGCGAAGATTTCAACTACGCCGAGGCGTTCAAAAGTGTCGATATCAAGGCCCTGAAGAAGGACATCGAGACCTTGATGAGGACGTCACAGGACTGGTGGCCCGCAGACTACGGCCACTATGGTCCGTTTTTCATTCGCATGGCCTGGCACAGCGCCGGTACCTACCGTGTGGCTGACGGCCGTGGCGGTGCCGGTGGCGGTCAACAGCGCTTCGAACCACTAAACAGCTGGCCTGACAATGCCAACCTGGATAAAGCACGACGGTTACTCTGGCCAATCAAGCAGAAATACGGTCGCAATGTCTCGTGGGCCGATTTGATCGTGCTGACGGGCAACGTCGCGATGGAATCCATGGGCTTCGAGACCTTCGGTTTTGCCGGCGGCCGCGAGGACGACTGGGAGCCTGACCTGGTCTATTGGGGGCCCGAGAACAAGATGCTCGCCGATGACAAGCGTTATAGCGGCGACAGAGAGCTGGAAAACCCGCTGGCCGCGGTCCAGATGGGCCTGATCTACGTGAACCCGGAAGGGCCGGGCGGTAATCATGACCCGATCGCCGCAGCGAAAGATATTCGCGTCACGTTTGGCAACATGGCAATGAATGACGAGGAGATTGTTGCCCTTATTGCCGGCGGGCATACCTTCGGTAAGGCCCATGGTGCCGCGAGTCCGGCCGATTGCGTGGGTCCGGAGCCCGCAGCGGCAGACATCGAAGAGCAGGGCTTCGGCTGGATGAACAAGTGTGGCAAGGGCAATGCCGAAGACACGATTACCAGTGGACTGGAAGGCGCCTGGACCTCCACGCCGACCGCATGGTCGATGTTGTATCTGGATAATCTACTCAGGTTCGAGTGGGTGCAAACCAAGAGTCCCGCAGGTGCAGGGCAGTGGATTCCCAAAGACGAAACAGCATCCACGCTGGTGCCGGATGCCCACGATGCGTCGAAGCGGCATGCACCTATCATGTTCACAACGGACCTTTCGCTGAAGAAAGATCCGGAATTCCGCAAGATTTCACAGCGCTTTCTGGATAACCCCAGGGAATTTGATCTCGCCTTCGCGAAGGCCTGGTTCAAACTCATTCATCGCGACATGGGCCCGCGTGCACGCTACGTGGGTTCCGAGGTACCTGCCGAGGAACTGCTCTGGCAGGATCCTGTTCCTGCCGTCGACTACAAGATGATTGACGACAAGGACATCGCGAAGCTGAAGTCCACAATCCTTGATTCGGGTTTGACTGTCCCCGAGCTGGTACGTACCGCCTGGGCGTCGGCAGCGAGCTATCGCGGCACCGATATGCGCGGTGGGGCAAACGGGGCACGCGTTCGCCTGGCGCCACAGAAGGATTGGCCAGCCAACAATCCGGGTGAGCTGGCAAAGGTACTTAAAAAGCTCGAAAAAATTCAGCAAGACTTCAATAAAGCGCAATCGGGTGGAAAGAAGGTCTCGCTCGCCGATGTGATTGTTCTGGGTGGTTCTGCTGCCGTCGAGCAGGCGGCGCAGAAGGCGGGACACGACGTGAAGGTATCTTTCACACCGGGCCGCGCCGATGCCTCGCAAAAACAGACGGATGTGAAATCGTTTGCTGTGCTCGAACCGACTGCGGACGGGTTTCGCAACTACTTCGCTAAAGGTAATACCAGGTCCCCGGCGGAAATGCTGGTCGATCGGGCAGACTTGTTGACCCTGACCGTCCCCGAAATGACGGCCCTGGTTGGAGGCATGCGAGCCCTGAACGCCAATACCGGACAAGCTGCACACGGTGTCTTCACTGATCAGCCGGGTACGTTGAGCAATGATTTCTTCGTGAACCTGCTTGACATGTCCACGCAGTGGTCGAAGTCTGCGAAGTCTGAAGGCGTTTACGAGGGGCGTGATCGTGGCACGGGCAAGGTCAGGTGGACTGCTACCCCCGTCGATCTGATCTTCGGGTCCAACTCCGAGCTGCGCGCTGTTGCAGAAGTCTATGCAGCTGATGATGGACAAGCAATGTTTGTGACTGACTTTGTTGATGCATGGACCAAGGTGATGAATCTCGACCGCTTTGACGTACTTTGATCCAGCTGGAAAAGGTGCGCGAAAGCCACTGAAGCGTGGTTCAATTAGGGCGCCGGGTCAGCTCCTGACATGAGCTTCGAAAACTTTTCGTGACCCATGAAAACACGGACGGCGGCGTTTAACACGCCGCCGTTCTTGCGTCTGCAGCGCCACCTTGACGAAGGGAATTGTCAAATCAGAATGAACGAATGCGTATGGATGGATGGCCATCAGGAGTTAACTAGTATTGAACAGGAATAATCGGCGCCTGGGTAGCAAGAGCAGGAAGTTCATCAGTGACGTGGTAACGCACACACCCATACTCAAGATGACTCTTCTGCTGGTAGTCCTGTGGATGATCTTCGCGGCAGGCCTCTATTTTGCCGAACGAGGCGCGGAAGGGACGACAATTACATCCTACGGCAGAGCTCTCTATTGGGGCATCACTGCCTTTTCTACTGCAGGCATCGCTGATATGCCCGTCAATGGTATTTCAGAAATAATCGGCGGGCTATGGATTATCCTGGGTTCTATTTTATTTTTTGGCGCAATCGTGGCTACGGTTACCGCCTATTTTATGCGTCCCCTGCAACGTCCTTCCAGGCGGATTATTGACACAATCGAGTACAACCTGGAACAACTGGATGATCTATCCGTCGAAGAACTGGAGATACTGAAAGAAACGGCTGATTCCCTCATTGAACACATGGAACGATTACAGCTTAAAAATGCTGCGAAAGAGAAAAATCACAACACAAGTTAAATCCGGTTACACATGGCAATGGCAATATTGTGTCTATTCTCCCCCTGGATAATAATATTCCCGGAATGACTGACGGCTGTGGTTTCGGACGACAGTTATGATTTAAAGACCTTTGTAAAATAACTACCCCTGAAAAGAAACACGCCCTGCGACGGAGAGACACAGGGCGTGCGGGTGACAATGTGTTACTTTCTTGTTATTCCTTGTGTCACTTGCTTACAGGGTAGGGCATCCTGCCGGGTCTGCCTATTGTCCTCAGGTACCAAGAGAGCTTCACGGCCTGAACGGGGCGTATTCTGCTGTGCGGGAATGAATGGTTTTGGCCGGACCGGTATTGCCTGGCATCCGGTTAATCGGCGGTTTACACGGCCCAGTCTGCAAGAATGATAGATATTGCATTGGTGAATTCACTGAAGGAATGCGGTTTGACGATGTAATCATCTACCTCATATTTGAAGGCAGCTGCACGGTCGCCCGGTTCATTGGAGGATGTCAGGACAATCACCTGCAAGGTCCGCAGTAGCGGATCGCCACGCAGCTCCTTCAGGAACTCAACGCCACCCATTTTAGGGAGATTCAGGTCCAGCAGAATCAGCGAGGGTGTGGGATCAATTCTGGGAACCCCGTCACCACGCAACATCTCCAGTGCTTCAACACCGGTACGCGCGACATACAGCGGATTGCGGACGTCAATTTTCTTCAGCGCCCGCTGTACGGTCATAATATCCACCCGGTCGTCTTCCACGAGTAGAATGCCGGCGTCTTTATCAGGCATCGAAACCCCTCCAGTGCGGGTCATTCAAAGGCAGTATACAGCGCATCCGGCCAGTCTGATGGTAATTCATCCATGTCTTGGCCAGGTAAACCGGAACGTGGCGCCGTTACCTTCTACGGATTCCAATGTTATCGAACCACCATGTTCCTGCACAATCTTCTTTACCAGCGCAAGGCCTATGCCGGTATTGCTGCCATAGTCAACTACCGCCAGCGTCTGAAACATCATGAATATCCTGTCATGGTATTCTGGCGCAATGCCGGGGCCATCATCTGCTACAGTAAATTCATAATAATCACCCTGATCCTGCACCGTAACCCATACATGGCCACGCTCACTCCCGGCGTGATTGATGCTGTTACTGATCAGGTTGGAGAACACCTGGTAAAGGTGTAAACGGTCAGTGTGCAGGGTGGGCATGTCCTCGGCTACATTGACAATGAATCCGTCTGGTGGCGACAGCGAGTCGATAATCTCGGTCAGCAATTCAGCGCTATCGACATCTGTCATCGATTGAGCAGTCTTGCCAATTCTCGAGTATTCCAGCAATCCTTCGATCAACGCTTGCATGCGTTGTACGCGATCACGCAGCAGGGCCAGTTGCTCGCGGGTAGCATCGGTCAGTTTGTCTCGCAGATCCTCCTCCAGCCAGGTTGCCAGATTTGCGATACCTCGTAGCGGTGCCTTCAGATCATGCGAAGTCACGTAGGCAAACTGCTCCAGTTCTTTTACATGCCGTTCTGCTTCCGCAGTACGTATTGCTACACGTTCCTCCAGGGTTGCATTCAAGCCCTGCAGCTGCTTCTCGGTATTCAAGCGTTCATTGATCTCGCGATTGAGTTCTGTATTGACCTCGACCAGTTGCATTGTGCGCTCGGTCACGAGACGCTTTACCTTCGCAGCGCGTCCTACCAGGGTGGAGAGGTATATGGTCAGCAGGACTATGAATGGCAAGCCACCCGCAAGAGTAGCCCATCCACTCCAGGTGTCAGGCTGAAAATAGCCGGGGATCGGGGTACACACCACTTCCCACTGGCGATCCGTGACGTTTATAGTCCGGATGAACTCCATGCCTTGACCTGATTGCACGGTCCCGGTGTTGGCGGGACGTAATCTCGAGGAGTGGCGGTAAAGATAGTCTCTTTCGTTATCCCCGGATACATCGTAGATAACCATATCAATGCCGCTCGGGCTAAGATTCACCAGTGCGCTTTCAATTATTGCACCGATGCGGAAAGTCCCTGCTGCGAACCCGCGCAACTGCAGTTGTCGCGTTCCCAGTGTATCCGCAACCGCATCTTCCTCTTCATTTTCACTCTGGTTCCTGTCTGCCTTGTAAAAGACCGGCAATCGGGCAGTGAATCCGTATTCAATATGATCCCCTTGTTGCAGGGGAATACGGGGTGAGGCGCGCATCTCCCCGGCATCCCGCGTTTGCTGCAACGCGCCCCTGATCACGGGGGACGACGCCAGATCAAGACCCAGTACGTTCTTGTTGAGTTGATAGGGCTGTATGTAGAGAACAGGAAAATGCACAGAGCGCTGCTCGGCTTCGACCAGTTCTCCTTCAGGGTTACGTTCTGTGATACGGAACCTCGCGAAGCTGCGGCGGGCTTCTTCTTCAAAAGAGGCGCGTTCTTCTCCACTTATGCGGGGTATCCATTGCAGTGCCGCTATGCTCGAATAACGCTTCAGTGCAGGCCCCACGAATTTGCGAAACTCACGGCGCCCGACCCAATCTGAAGCGTCGAAGAAACTGCCAATGTCCTGGACCACGCCAAGGCTTTGCTGGATTTCGCGCTGAACCATCAGGATACGATCGCTGGCAGCTACGCGAAAGGCCTGCTGTACCCGTTGTTGTTCCCAGTCAGTGACCACGTTGTATGCATGCCAGGTCACCACCAGACCAACCAGTGCGACAAGTGCAATTGGAATATAAGCCACCCATGGGCGTATTTGTCTGGCAGGCGCAACCCCGGGATTCGCTGCCAGCTGTTCTGTTGGGGTAAAACCTCGCTTCATCATGTCACACGAAACCCGTAAGGCCTGTATCTGTCCTGTTGCTGATGGGTGTTCCTGCTGTATACGCGACATCGATGATACTCTACCGAAATCGGCCGTACAGCTGCTGCATACACGCATTCCGGCATTTTCGCGTGCTTCTCAAATGAATCCAGACGAGCGCTGCCGCCGGATACGCCGGGGCCGGCTACAGACAAGCCTGACAGGCGCTCGAGGGCATTGGCGTGGCCGGTTTTGTTCGGTTTGCTGATGACCGGCAGGTGGCTGAACCTGCCGTTCTGAACAGACCAGAACATGGCCCCGGCTGTATTGCAATCAAGACCTGTAGTCGTACCTGGTGATTACAGGCAATGGCTGATACACCCGCTAACAGCAATTGGCCATGAGGGTCTGGATTGTCAGACGGAGAAATCGCGAAGCCGTACCGGTTGCCCTCTTGCTCCCCAGTTTCCATGATCCGCTTCGAATACACCCGCACAGGGTGTGCCGCAGGCGACGCACTTTCCGTCAGCGGTCAGGTTCCAGTCGCCCAGTACATACCAGTCACGCCCAATCAGTAGCTCACCGCAGTGGTGGCAATAGGTGCTGTCCCCGGCAATATTGTGGACATTGCCGGTGTAGGCATAGCGCACACCATTGCGCATGGCGATCTCGCGGGCACGCACCAGTGTCTCTTTCGGCGTTGCCGGGACATCCATCATCTTCCAGTCAGGATGGAAGGCAGAGAAATGCATCGGCACATCCGGCCCCAGTTTATCCACGACCCAACTGGTCATTTCCTCGAGTTCCTTGTCCGAGTCGTTCTTGCCGGGAATCAGCAGGGTGGTTGTTTCCAGCCAGGTGCTGGTCTCGTGCCTGATATATTCCAGGGTTTCCAGTACCGGTGCCAGGTGCGAGCCGGTGATCTTGTGATAGAAGTCCTCGGTAAATGCCTTGAGGTCCACGTTGGCGGCATCCATGTACTGGTAAAATTCCCTGCGTGGCTCGGGGCAGACATAGCCCGCGGTGACGGCCACCGAACGGATGCCTTTCTCGTGACAGGCCCGGGCGACATCAATGGCGTACTCGTGAAATATCACCGGATCATTATAGGTATAGGCCACACTGCGACAGTTGAGTTGCTGTGCCGCGCTGGCGATGAGTTCCGGTGAGGCCTCATCGGCAAGGGTATGGATCTCGCGTGACTTGCTGATATCCCAGTTCTGGCAGAACTTGCAGGCGAGGTTGCAGCCGGCTGTTCCGAAGGACAATACCGGCGTACCGGGGAGAAAATGATTCAGCGGTTTTTTCTCTATGGGATCAATGCAATAACCGCTCGATCGTCCATAGGTGGTGAGAACAATCTCGTCATCCAGGTTTTGCCGCACAAAGCATAGCCCGCGCTGGTCGGCGTGCAGCTTGCAGAAGCGCGGACACAGATCGCACTGAATCCGGCCATCTTCCAGCTTGTGCCAGTATTTTGTACTGACGGTGTACTGGTCTCTTTCACTCATACGTCTGGGTGCACCCCTGGCTGGATAAAAACAATCCTTCTATACTCAATATAGTAGCTGATAGACAGGGTTATTCACGGCATTCACCTGACGTGTGTCAAAAACATTATCAAAAAAGGACCGTGTCCGGGTAATTCTTCCGCTTTCCGGCACAGTTGCACATCGGCCGCCCGTTTCTGTTTCATCTGCTCCTGCATGCGCTATATTTCTAGTAGAACCAACAGGTTTAATTTGCCGTGTACAAGGAGGTGTCGTTATGACAATTGCAAAGACCGTCAAGCGCTTTCTTGAGCAACATTCAATCGAGTATGAGCTGGTTTCACATTCGCACACCGGGTCCAGCCATGAAACGGCCGATGCTGCTCATTTGAGGGAGGATCACATCGCCAAGGCCGTCATCGTCAAGGACGACAGTGGTTATGCCATGGTTGTAGTGCCGGCCGATCACTGGGTCGAGGTTGAGCATCTGCGCAAGGAACTCAACCGGGATCTGCACCTGGCCAGCGAGGATGATTTTGCGAAGCTGTTCAGCGACTGCGAGGCGGGGGCGGTGCCGCCGCTTGGCCCGGCCTACGGTATCGAGACATTTCTCGACGAGGCCCTGACCAGTCTCGCCAATGTCTATTTTGAAGCGGGTGACCATGAACAGCTGGTACACACCAGCGGAGAAGAATTCCGGGCATTGCTGAGCGGGGTGCGACATGGCTACTTCAGTCATGCCGATTGAGGAGTGATGACGTGGTGTGGCAGGGCTGAGTAGATAATGCAGCGCTGTGTGTTTACCGTGCTGTTCGTTATCCGGTTACATAACGTACCTTCCTGGTGCTGGCCACGCAACGACTTTCGATAAGGATGATTCTATGGCCGTAAAGCAACTTGCACCTGAACGCCTGTACCAGCGCTGTGATCCTGAACAGTTCGATTTCACAACAACAGAGGATCTGGAGGACCTGTCTGACGTCATCGGTCAGCCGCGCGCCGTTGAGGCTGTTCGCTTCGGTATCGGTATTCTGCACAAGGGCTATAACCTGTTTGCATTTGGTCCGACAGGCTCTGGCAAGCATGCAATGGTGCAGCGCTATGCCAGGGAAAAGGCAAGCTCAGGCGAGTGTCCACCGGACTGGTGCTATGTCAATAATTTTCAACAGCCGCACAAGCCGCGCATGCTGCGCATGCCTGCGGGGCGTGGCATACAACTGGACCAGGACATGGACCAGCTGGTAGAGGACCTGCACGATGCCGTTCCTGCTGTCTTCGACAGTGATGAGTATCGTACTCACTCACAGGCAATCGAGGATGAGTTCAACGAACGCAAAGAGCAGGCAATCGGCGAACTCCAGAGCAAGGCAGACGAGAAGCATATCGCCCTGATGAGAACTCCCAGCGGTTTTACACTGGCGCCGGTGCGTGAGGAAGAAGTACTGAGTTCGGATGAGTTTGACAAACTGCCGGAGGAGGAGCGCAAGCGTATTGAACAGGATACTGAAAACCTGCAGGAGCAGTTGCGCAAGGTGCTGCAACAGATTCCTGACTGGCAAAAGGAGTTCCATGACCGTATCGCAAAGCTCAATCGCGAAATAGCGGCAAGTGCAGTCTTGAACCTTGTCAACACGCTGCGTTCCGGATACCAGGCGTTACCCGCTGTCATCGAGTATCTTGACGAAGTCGCAGAGGATGTTATCGCCAATTTCCGCCACTTTCTGCCGCAGGAAGAGGAGAAGCACGGCTTGCGGATTTTTGGCGTAGAACTGGCCCAGCGTGATGACGAGATGCAGGTGGACAAGCGCTACAAGGTCAACGCCTTCATGACGCATGAAGACCAGGACGGTGCGCCGGTAATTTACGAGGACTACCCCAGTTACAACAATCTTATCGGGCGGGTCGAACACCGTTCGGAGCTGGGTGCCCTGATTACCGATTACACCATGATCCGCCCCGGTGCGCTGCACCGCGCGAATGGCGGTTACCTGATCGTCGATGCACTCAAGGTGCTGATGCAACCATTCGCCTGGGAAGGGCTGAAACGTGCACTGCAGGCCGCCGAGGTGCGTATTGAATCACTGGCCCAGCTGATGAGCGTGGTCAGCACAGTCTCGCTGGAGCCGGAACCCATCCCCCTGAATGTCAAGGTGATCCTGCTTGGTGAACCGCATATCTACTACCTGCTCTCCATGTACGATCCGGAGTTCAATGAACTGTTCAAGGTCGCGGTGGATTTCGACTACCGTATGGACCGCACACCTGAGTCCCAGCAGCTCTATGCACGCCTGATCGGCAGTCTGATCCGCGTGGAGCAGCTGCGCCACCTGGATCGCCCGGCAGTGGCTCGTGTCATCGAACACAGTGCGCGGCTGCTGGAGGACGGCGAGAAGCTGCTGACCCATACCCGCAGCCTCACCGACATATTGCGCGAGGCAGATTACTGGGCAGCCGAACAACAGCATGAGACCGTCAGCGCTGATGATGTGCAGCATGCTGTCGATGCCCGGATCTACCGCGTGGACCGAATCCGCGAACGCATGCAGGAAGAAATCAGGCGCGGTACCATGCTGATCGACACGACCGGAAAGAAAACCGGACAGGTGAACGGTCTCTCTGTGCTCGATATGGGTAATTTCATGTTCGGTCGGCCAACACGAATCACCGCCCGTGCCCGCATGGGTGATGCTGACGTCGTCGATATCGAGCGGGAAGTGGAGCTGGGAGGCCCCATCCATTCCAAGGGTGTCTTTATTCTTTCCGCGCTGCTGGGTGCACGCTATTTGCCTGATCGTCCCCTGGCGCTTTCGGCAAGCCTGGTCTTTGAACAGTCCTACGGCGAGATCGAGGGAGACAGCGCCTCATCTGCCGAATTCTTTGCGCTGTTATCGGCGCTGGCCGATGCGCCTGTCGACCAGTCCCTTGCAGTCACCGGGTCCGTGAACCAGCAGGGCGAAATCCAGCCAATCGGTGGTGTCAATGAAAAGATCGAGGGCTTCTTTGATGTATGTAACATGCGCGGCCTGACGGGAGACCAGGGGGTCATCATCCCTGCAACGAATATCAAGCACCTCATGCTGCGTGAGGATGTCCGCGAGGCCGTCGCGGCCGGAAAGTTTGCCATTCACGCCATCGACACTGTCGATGACGGCATCAAGTTACTGACCGGCTTGCCGGCAGGAAAACGCAACAAGAAAGGGCTGTTTCCAAAAGGCAGCCTGAACCGCAGGGTGGAGGACACGCTTAGCCGTTACTCGCATGTGATGCGAGCCCATCCATCATCGGGCGGCAAGGGCAGTCATTGACACGACAAGCCATCATCATGACGCCGCTAAACGAACAATTCCCTGTGAAGCGCATCACTGTCACCCTGGATGTCTCCAAATCCGGGCGTGCACCGCTGGAAACCGCGGCACGCCTGGCGGCTATCACGGGTGCCGAGCTTGAGGGTGTGTTTGTTGAAGACATCAACCTGATGCGCTTGCCCGGACTGCCGTTTTTGCGTGAGGTCAGACCCTGGTCGATCAGTGGCGAAGAGATAAGCACGCAACGCATGCAGCGTGAACTGCGGACACTGGCGCGGCGCGCCGAACAAATGCTCGAGCATGCCGCGCGCGAGCTTGGCGTGCCCTGGTCGTTTCAGGTATGGCGGGGGCACGCCGCGGCGACCACGCTGGCAAATGCCTTCGGCGCAGAGATACTCAGCCTGGGCCGGGTCAGTTCCCTGGTCTCCTCGCATGTGTT
>Ga0316201_10000492_pt1 | contig 22563 bp, 17 predicted proteins | sample CS6wburrow_MG_FD_204516 | JGI IMG/M metagenome (GOLD analysis project Ga0316201, IMG submission 204516) | Coastal sediment microbial communities from Delaware Bay, Delaware, United States - CS-6 worm burrow | ecosystem: Environmental > Aquatic > Marine > Coastal > Sediment | place: USA... | reverse complement strand
GCATCCCCGGCTATGCCGGGGCCCCTGCTCTGCGCCGCGAGCGGGTCCGTCGCTCCAGAACGGCGTCCAAGCACACGAGCCCTGCGCCAGCATCCGGGATCCCCGTGAGAAATGCGGGTCTAGTCTACACGGTGCCCCAGTTTTTCCGATATCTGGCGGGCGGCCTGCAGCAGGTTGTCGATCCACGCGGACTGACGCCGCTCTATCGGGGCCGAGACCGACAGGCCGGCGACAATGCTATCGGTGGCATCATAGATGAGTGCGCCAATACAGCCGACGCCGATTTCCGCCTCTTCATCATCAAAAGCGTAGCCTTGTGCACGCAGCTGTTCCGCCTCTTTGTTCAGTCTCGGCAGATCGTTAATGGTATTTCGGGTATAGGCCGGTAGGTTGGTGCGGACGGCATAGGCCTCGAGTTCCTCTTTGCTACCCCTGGCGAGCATGAGTTTACCCACCGCGGTGACATGCAGCGGAGCGCGACTGCCAATCAACTGTTGCACATGCATCATTCGGTTGGGCGTGGCTTTTTCGATGTACACCACTTCATCGCCTTCGCGCAGGGTCAGGTTGACGGTCTCGCCCAGTTCGTCTCGCAGTCGCGCCATGACGGGTTGTGCGATCTGGCGCAGATCCGATTGGGCATGGACGCGGCTGCCAAGACTGAGCAGCTTGCGCCCAAGCTGATATTTTCCTGTGGCATCGCGTTCGGCAAATCCGTTGTCCACCATCGAATTAAGAATGCGAAACGCCGTCGAGCTGTGCAGGCCGGTCTCGGCGGCGAGGATTTTAAGGCTGACCGGTTCCGGGTAACGGGCAACGGCATCCAGCAGGTTGGACATTCTGTCAATGACCTGAATCTTGGGTTTTTGAGGCATAAAAATTATGCATTATGAAAATAATTTCTTATTGTGGCATATTCATGCCGCATGCACAACAATATCAGGTGTTTAGCTGATATTTTCTGCTTTAATCCGATAAATATCTCATAATGCGAAAACATTACTGCTTTATGAAATTAGCTTCGTTGTCTATGTTTACCTCCAGACTCGCCACCACAGTGGTGGCAGTGGATGATCAGACTAATTCAGGAGATTCACCATGAGTACACCAGCCGAGCAGATGACTACAACGATGCCCGCGTTTACGCAGGGAATCAGGCACTTTGCCGCGGATGCGGATGAACTGGACAGCGCGATCCAGTCGCCAATCATTGAAGATGGCCAGAACGCGATCAGCGAGATCAATGATGCGTCGGTCTATCAGACTCAGCTCGCCGCCGACGCCTTGCGCTACCTGACCCTGCAGCTGTGCAGCAGCAAAGAGTCCGGTCACCCGGGTGGTTTTGCCAGCAGCGCCGATGCCTATGCGGCACTGGTGATGTTGGGGCACACCAATATCGTTACCGAGGTCGGCCACCACGCGCCCGGTTTCTACAGCGCCATGTTTCTCGATGGCTCACTGGAGGCGATGGGTATTCATACCATGGACGATATGATGGCGCGTTTCCGCGAACGCCATGGCCTGCTGGGTCACTTGTCCGGCGCCATTCCCGGCCTGCTGTCACCAGCCGGCCCGCTGGGCCAGGGTCAGCACTTCGCCATGGCCGGTGCGTACTTGCACCGGGACAAACTGTTCCCGTTCACCCTGGGTGACGGGGGCATGGGCGAGCCCTATGTGTTGTCCTCCATGATGCACTTCCACACGGCGTATCCGCAGTGCACCAACTTCCTGCCGGTATTGGTATGGAACGGTTATAGCCAGGAGCATCACTCCATGGTGTCGATCAAGACCAACGAAGAAATGATCGATTACTGGAGAGGTCATGGATTTGAAAACGTGATATTGATCGACGCCAAGCCGTTCGACGATGCTGACCAGCAAGGTGGCTATGTCGACAGCACCCTGTTTTCGACATCGGCTCGCCTGGCCTTTTCCCGCGTCGTGTTGAGCCAGATGAAACATGCGGCCGACTGTGCCATGAACGGCCAGTTGACTGTGTTTATCATCAAGCAGCTGAAGGGCGCGGGCGTCCATGCGGCGGGTGCCAAGTCGCATAACCTGTACCCGGGTGACAGCCTTGATAAACCCGCTATTGCCGAAGGCCTGCAGAGGCGCGCCCTGTCGCCGCATGCCTGGCAACTGGTGCGTGATAACTTCCAGCGCGCCGGCGGTGGTCCAGCCGTTAAAACGGTCGTCACTGAATTTGAACTGGATCTGCCGGAGCTGGGGGAATTACCCAAGCAGGAATTCGCTATCGGTGAAAAAGCTGTGCCTTCCACTGCCATGGGTGCATTGGTGGCTGAAGTCGGCAGACGCGATAAGCGTTTTGTCGTCACCAATGCCGACGGAAATGAAGCCTCGGCGATGAAAAATATCAACGAGGCATTGCAGATTCGTCATCCAACCCGGGACGCGCTGTACAACCAGGGCCCGGAGGGCCAGGTCTATGAGCCACTCAGTGAAGACGCCTGCGCCGGTTTCGCCGGTGGCCTGGCGTTGTTTGGTTCGCGTGCGCTCTGGCTGTCTTACGAAAGTTTCGTCATCAATGGACTGCCGATCATTCAGACGGTCACCCAGGCGATGGCGGAACTGCGCCGCCGGACACCGGCTATTGTCACTATGTTTACCGCCGGTGCGCTGGAACAGGGCCGTAATGGCTGGACGCATCAACGCCCTGAAATCGAAAACTACATGGCCGCGATGATGCGTAACGGTAACTTTTATGAACTGTTCCCCTGCGATGCCAACATGATACAGGCAGCCTATGAATGGGCGACCAACAGTTTCAACAAGGGGATTGCCATCGTTGCCTCCAAGAGTGCCCTGCCGGTTTACACCACCCCGGCACAGGCCAGACAGGCTATCGAGGAGGGCGCTATCACACTCTATGAAAGTGAAGGAGGAGACAAGGGCACTATCGTCTTCGCGGTCACTGGCGACATGATCCTGTTACCGGTCTTTGAGGCCAGAAGCGAGCTGGAGCAACAGGGCTACAGAGTACGTATTGTGAGTGTCGCCAATCCACGGCGCCTGTATCGTCCCGATGATGTGGCCTGGGATACGGTCTCCGAAGCCGATGGCACCTTCATGAGCGATGCGGACTTCAATGACCTGTTTGATGCAGACATCATGCTTGGTGTCAGCGGCGGTGCCAGTGGCTCACTGGAAGCAATGATGTTGCGCAGCCGTGCGGTGCGGCGTGATGTGATGTGCTGGAAGCGCGGTGAAACCACGGCATCACCGCAGGAGATCATGCAATTTAACGGTCTGTCCAGCGCCGACATTATCTCGCGGGTCAACAGACTGGCCGGAGTCTGAGGCAATGAAGGAAACGAAAATCATCGTCATCGACGATGATCCGACGGGCTCGCAAACGGTACACAGTTGTCTGCTGCTGACCCGCTGGGACGTGGAGACACTCCTCGGCGCGCTGCAGGATGAGTCGCCGCTGTTCTTTATTCTGTCCAACACGCGTGGCATGGACGCCGCGCAGGCGGCCAGGGTAACGCGTGATATCTGTGTCAACCTGAAACAGGCACTGGAAGCATCGAAAAGACAGGGCAGGGCGATCAATCCGATTATGGTGAGTCGCTCTGATTCCACGCTGCGTGGTCATTACCCGGTTGAGACCGACGTCATTGCCGAGGAACTGGGGCCGTTCGATGCTCACTTTATGGTGCCGGCCTTTTTCGAGGCCGGCCGTTTTACCCGCGACAGCATTCACTACCTGGTGGTGGATGGGGAACCGGTGCCGGTACACGAAACCGAATTTGCCAGAGATTCTGTGTTTGGCTTCACCACTGCCTGTCTGCCGGATTACGTCGAGGAAAAGACCTCGGGCAGAATCAGGGCAGCGCAGGTAGAACGATTTTTACTGGATGATGTGCGCGGTGACTGCCGTGATCGTTTGCGCGAGCTGGCGGACAATGTGTGTTGCGTTGTCGATGCTGAAACTCAGGCCGATCTGAATGATTTCGCCGGGCAATTGCAAGAGGTGGCAGGGGAAGGAAAGCGCTTCCTGTTTCGCAGTGCGGCGAGCCTATTAACCGCGCTGGCGAAATTGCCGGCGCAGCCCGTTCGTGCGCAAGATATGGCGGTCTATGTGCGCGAGCGGAAACCCGGCGTGATTCTGATTGGGTCACACGTGGCCAAGACCTCCGCGCAACTGGCTAATCTGCGCGAACATACCGATGTGGTCCCTGTTTGTGTGGATGTGGAACAACTGAATGTCAGTAATACACTGGAGCGGAGTGAACATGCCGCAAGGTTTGCAGACACTATTATTGCGCACATAGATACAGCACATGCCCGTGGCAAGACCGTGGCGATCTATACGTCGCGCGAGGAATTGCAGTTTCCCAGTCAGCGTGAGCGTCTTGCCTTTGGCGAGCGCTTGTCTGCGTTTCTGATGGACCTGGTACGTCGACTTCCTGAAACAATCGGGTTTTTGATCAGCAAGGGGGGCATTACTTCCAATGATGTATTGAGTACCGGCTTGGCACTTAAACAGTCGCGTGTGCTCGGGCAGATTCTGACTGGCTGCTCGGTGATTTGTTGTCCCTCGGATCACGAGCGTTATCCGCAGCTGCCGGTGGTGATCTTTCCCGGCAATGTGGGTGCTGAGGCTGCGCTGGCCGAGGTGTATGGCATCCTGACGGCTCAGCGGGAAAGCCAGGCAATCCACCGGACTGCCTGATTTGCGAAGTCCCGGAAAACCATGTGTCACACCGGGTCATATTTCCGGCATGCTGAACACAACAAGCGCGTGAGATAAGCCAGCATGGTACGGAGTCTGATACACTGAGTGAGACATCGGTACGAGATTCGTGACCATGAGTATGATTTTGCCTGATGGCGTGAAACGCCTGATCGGAATGCGGGTAGGGCGATGGTATCAACCTACCTGCTGTTCACCCTTGCGGTACGTTGGGAGCTTCGGTCGCATGCGGGGCAGCAGTGCGCTGGCGGTCGCCGCGCTGCTGGCCGCAACGACGGGAATAGCCGGGGATTTTTCCAGTTACGCGTCTGTCGACGAGGACGGTTCATTGCGGGTGGGGACGCGCAAGGTTCACTTGTATGGTATCTACATTCCTCCGACCGGGCAGCATTGCCGTACCTTCTTTTCACCGCCGGTGTGCGGGTCGCGGGCAACCCTGGCGCTCGAGTTCAAAATCCAGGGCTTCGTGCATTGCCGGGAGAAGAGCCGGAATCGTGACCGCAGCGTCAACGCGATCTGTCATGTCAATCGCACCCACGCTTCTGCAGGAGAAGACCTGGGTGCCTATCTCATTCAGCAGGGATGGGCCATGGCCCGTCCGCAAGCACCTTTCGAGTACCATGCCCTCGAAAAGATTGCCCGACAGCAGTCGGCGGGTATCTGGGGGTTCACCATCGACGGGGTCCAGCGCAAGTCGTTACGCTGATTCACCACACAAGCAATGTGGTGTGTCGCAGTGCCCAGACAGTTCACGCGCCTTTGCACCGCCAAGGTGATAGATAGATGCCCCGGGTAAAGAAAGGGGCTATCCATTAAACAGAAAGAGGGGAGGGGGTAACCCCCTCCCCTTCAGGCCATACGAAGAACGGACTAGCGTCTAGTCGTCATCATCATTTTCCTCCTCCTTCTCGTCTTTCATTCTTGGTGGGTGACCACACCCAGTAGAGTGCGTGCCACGTTTGCGTATGGCGCGGAAACTAGAGTCATCAGAAGTGTAAACAAAACCAATGCAGGCACTCGTACCGTTCACGGTCCTGAAATATTTACTATGATTTCTTTCTCCTCAAAAAAATAGCATTTGCTTTGATTTAGGAGATGGGATATTTCTTAGGACTTTGCATTTAGTGACGCAACGTGGTCAGAACAAGTTTCACACCAACCGCTGGCAAGTCACTATGGGTCAAGCATTTGAGAGAGTTAAGTTTGAAGTCCAGATGATTGCTTCCATCGAAATTCGTTATTTGTGTCGATGAACAGTGACGTTGTGTAAAATCTATCAGCTAGTAGCTTAAAAGATATACGCTTTGTTCGTCGTAATGTGACAACAAAACAATTAAGTGAGATTTCCAACCTGGTCGTTAACGCCACCCCTGGGGGCGAGCCTGGACTTCAATCAAGTGCTAGTGAAATATGTCCGTGGTTTTAACACATGCAGACGGATTTTTCAGGTTATCATTAGCCCCGATGAATCAAGTCATAACAAGGCAGATGATGCGGACTAGTGATGCTTGCCCGGAGAGCACAGGCTGGCAACCTTGGTGGCTGGCAGCATGACCCTGACCCTGCTGCACACCGCCGACTGGCAGATCGGCAAGCGGTTTTCCTTTATTGCCGGTGATGCCGGCGCGATGATTCGTGCCCAGCGCCTGGAGACCATCCTTAGACTGGCGGCGCTGGCCAGCGAACGGCGTGTGGATGCGGTGCTGGTGGCCGGTGATGTTTTCGAGGACAACGCGGTCTCCGACGAAACCCTGCGCCGAACCATGAACGCGCTGGCTGGCTTCGAGGGGCCCTGGGTGCTGCTGCCGGGCAACCACGACGCAGCACTGGCGCAGAGCGCCTGGAGCCGCCTGCGTCGGCTGGCTATTGTGCCCGACAACGTGCTGCTGGCGACGGATCCGGGGGGCATCGATCTCTGCGACGGTCGCCTCTGTGTTCTGCCTGCGCCGCTGCAGCGGCGTCACGAGCTGCGCGATCTGACTGACTACTTCGACGCTGTGGAAACCGGTCCCGGTGTCTTCCGCGTGGGACTGGCGCACGGTGCGGTGCGCAACCGGTTGCCGGATGAATCCGAGGCCATGAACCCGATCTCGGATACACGGGCGGACTCGGCCCGGCTTGACTACCTGGCGCTGGGTGACTGGCATGGCACCCTGGAGATTGCGCCGCGCAGCTGGTATGCGGGGGCAGCGGAGCCCGACCGCTTCAGATCCAATGATCCCGGTAACGTCCTGCTGGTGGAGTTCAGTGAACCCGGCGTGACACCACGCGTGCAGAAACTGGTTGTCGGCCGATTCCACTGGGAGCAGTTCGAGTTTTCCGTGGTGGACCAGGCGAGTCTCGATGTGCTTGAGGGTCGCTTCGGGGCGCTCGTGGAAGCTGCCAACACGCTGCTGCGCCTGCGCCTGAATGGAACGCCGGATCTTAGGGTGCGTGGGCAGCTCGACGAGATTCTGGATCGCTGGCGGGCGCGTCTTCATTACCTCGGGGTGGATGATTCGGGCCTGGTGGCGCGACCCAGTGTCGAGGACATCGCCGCCATCGGTGCCTCCGGTTTTGTGCGTGATGCTATCGACACCTTGACTCGTATCCAGGACGACCCGGCGCATCCTGATCACGAGCACGCGACACGGGCATTGCAGGTGCTCTACCTCGAACAGCTGGCGCTCAGGCAATGAGCGCAATGTGGTTCAAATCTGTCGAAGTCAGTCGTTTTCGCCAGTTCCGGGCTACCGTTAAGGTGCGCGGTCTCACACCGGGCCTGAACGTGATAGCGGGAGATAATGAGGAAGGCAAGTCAACGCTGTTGCAGGCTATTCGAGCAGCGTTGTTCGACAAGTACACCGGATCCGTCGCCGACGCCTATCGGCCTTACGGTCAGAGTGTCAGCCCGAGGGTGGCTGTGGTGTTCGAGATCGACGCTGTGGAATACCGGTTCGACAAGGTGTTTTCGCGCAAGAAGGATGGCCAAGCCACGCTGGTCAGCAGCGATGGCAGGCGCTGGGAAGGACCGCAGGCCGAGGAGTTTGTGGCCGGAGTGCTCGGTTTCGCTTACGCGCCGCGCGGCGCGAGCAGGCCGGAGCATCAGGGCTTGGCGGGGCTGTTGTGGATCGACCAGGCGCACGCCTTTGAGGCGGTTACGCTCAGTGACCAGTCGCGCCGGCAGTTGCACGCGGTGTTCGATACCGAAATGAGCGAAATGCTGGGCGGTGAACACGGAGAGGTACTGCACCGGCGTATCGGGGAACTGCGCGGGGCGTATTTCGACAAGCGCAACAAGCCACGTGGTGAATACCGGCAATTACAGGACAAGCAGACCAGGCTGGCGGAGCGCCTGGAACGGGCCAGGTTCGACTTGCGGGACTACGAGGGCAAGACCGACCAACTCGAAAAACGGCAGACAGTGCTGCGCGGTTACCTGAACGAGCGCGCGTTGGATAAGGCCCGGGCAAAGCTGCGTGAGGTGGAGGCGCGGTACCAGCAGGTGCAGGTGCTGGCCAAACAGGTCGAAGCGGGCAGGCAGAAGCTGAGCCTGAGCGAGGCCGAGCAGACCGCGGTGCGTATGGCGTGGGAAGCGCGCGCAAAGCTGGTTCAGGAGCAGCAACAGGCTCAGGCGGCTGTGATTGAGGTGCAGGCGTTGCTGGCAGAGCGGGAAACGGCAGTCGAACCGGCGCGCAAGGCGGTCGATGAGCTGAAGACAAGGCTCGCGGCAGAGAAGGAGGACAGGGCGGTGCACGAGGCCCGACTGCGACGCGCGCACGAAGCCGAACAGCTTGCCCGCTTGACGGCTGAAAAAGAGGAACTGGAAGCCAGGTTCAAGGAGGCGCGTGCCGCCGAGGCGGCGCGTCGACGCAGCCGGTTGCAGCGTGATGCCATCAGCGTAACCGCCGGGTCGTTGGACGCACTGCGGCGTGTCGAGCACGATCGGACACTCGCCGAGGTGCGCCTGCACACTGCTGCGACGCGGCTCGATCACCGTTTACAGCCGTCAGCGCCCGTGCGCCTGGCAGGTGAACCGATGCGGGGCGAGGGTACGGTGCTGGTGACCGAGACCTCGGTGATGGAGGTCGATGGCGTCGGCTCCTTTACCATACACCCGGGTGGAGAAGACCTGGAGACGCTGCATGAACAGCTGAAAGAACATCGGCGCACACTCCGGCAGCAGTTGGCCGGGCTGGATGTGGAGAGTATCGGCGCGGCGGAAACCGCACTCAAGACGCGGCAGGCGCTGGACACTGAGGCTATGGCGCACAAGGCCAGGTTGAGTGGGATTGCACCCCAAGGCCTGGGTGAGATTGAAGAACGGCTGGCATCCCTCGACAGTCAACGCCAGGCACTGTTGGCCCGGGTCGGTGAGGGGGGCGAAGGGCGCGGCGATGATCCTGCCGCGCTGGAGCGGCGGCTCGGTGAGTTTAGCGCCAGCATCGCTGCCCGGGAAGTTGAACTCGCAGAACAGCAGCGGCTGTTCAGCGGCCGGCGCGAAGCGCTCGTCGAGGCGGGTGCCGCTGCCCGGTCAGCGCAAAACCATGCGCAAGCCCTGGAGCAGGCGCTGCACACGGCGCGTAAGGGGGCGGCGGATGACAAGCTGGCCGCTGCCCTTGCCGATGCCGATGGCGTCGTGGAGTTCGGCAGGCAGCAGCTTGCGGCGCTTCAGCGTGCGCTGGAGGCGGAGAAACCGGACTCGGTAGCGTTGGAGGTCGATCGCTGTGAGCAGGCATTCGACCAGGTGAAGTGCGATATTGCACGGCTTGAAAAAGAGGCTAACGACCTCACCGTGGAACTGAACGCGCTTGGGCAGCGGGGCCTCGCCGAAGAGCTGGCACAAGCCGAGGTCGAGTATGCGGCGCTGGAGCGTGAGTTGAACCATATCGAGGCACAGGCACGTGCCGTTGATCTACTGTACCGTACCCTGGATGCCTCCTTGCGCAGTGCCAAGGAAGCGCTGGCCCGGCCTGTTATCGCCAGGCTGGTGCCCTACCTGCGCCAGTTGATACCCGGGGCCGAACCATCGATCAGCGAGGACATGGTGCTGACAGGTATTCACCGTGACAGCACAGCTGAGCTTTTTGCGGACCTGAGTATCGGCACTCGCGAACAGTTGGCGGTACTGGTACGACTGGCCTACGCGGATTTGCTCAGCGAGCAGGGCATGCCGGTCACGGTGATACTCGACGACGCCCTGGTGAATTCGGACGATGAACGACGCGAACGCATGAAATCGATTCTCTATCAGGCGGCGCAACGCTATCAGGTGCTGGTGCTGACCTGTCATGAACGGGAATATTGCGATGCGGGCGGAACATTTATTCGCCTGGCTGATTGCAAGGAGCGTGAAGGTCTATCGGGGTATCAGGAGCTCTGACGCTTTAATGCAGTCTGGCTGTTGGTAGCAAAAAATATTTCGAACGCATCAGCGGCAACCGGCTGACTGAAATAGTTGCCCTGGAATTCATTGCATCCCAGCTTGTTCAGCACAGCCAGATGCTGGTCAGTTTCGACACCTTCGGCAATGAGTTCGAGCTTGAGGTGGTGCGTCATGCTCACAATCGCCGCGATAATCGTGTGGTCGTCTTTATCGGTGGTGATATCGCGTACAAATGAGCGGTCGATTTTGAGTCGATTGACTGGCAGCCGTTTCAGGTAGCCCAGTGAAGAATGCCCGGTGCCGAAATCGTCAATGGCCAGCGTTACGCCGAGTTCACGCAATCTGTGCAGGTTGCTTATGATCCTCTCGGGGTTGGACATGATGCATTCTTCCGTTATTTCCAGTTCAAGCATCGCTGCATCCAGGCCTGTTTCCGCAACAGCCTCCTTGACCATGTCGACAACCGACCCGTCGTTGATGGGTATACCCGAAAGGTTGACGGCGATGCGTATGGACTGGAATCCCCTGTTTTGCCATTCAATGATCTGCCGGCAGGCCGCAAACAATACGTAGCGGTCCAGCTTTCCCAGTAGACCGATTTCCTTTGCAACGTGCAGGAATTCCCGCGGTGGAACCAGCTGGCCGCCGGGATGCTGCCAGCGCACCAGCGCTTCGGCACCCTTGATCGCTCCATCGGCTGACACCTGGGGCTGGTAATGAACGACGAGTTCATCACGCTCCAGGGCAAGGCGAAGATCGCGTTCCAGCAGAAAATGTTTTTCCGCTGATATCGAATGCTCCGCGGTATAACGCACGCAGCGGTTACGCCCCAATGCTTTTGCTTCATACATGGCGGTGTCGGCGTTTTTGATCAATGTTTCACAATTGTCGCCGTCTTCGGGGAAAAGGCTGACACCGATACTGGCGCCGGCGATGAGGCTGTAGGTGGAGAATTCGAAAGATGCTGACATTGCCTCTACTATTTTATTGGCAATGCTGAGTGCGATGTGTTCGTCACTAATGTCCTCCAGGATAACGGTAAACTCATCACCGCCCAGGCGGGCAACGGTGTTCTCCTTGCGTACGCAACTCTTCAGACGTCGAGCGACTTCCTGCAGTAACCGGTCGCCAACAGGGTGGCCGAGTGTGTCGTTGATATTCTTGAAACGGTCAAGGTCGATAAACAGCAGCGCGACACGGGTGCCGCGACGACCGGCGCGGATCAGCGCATTTTCCAGCCGGTCATTGAACAAAAGCCGGTTGGGCACTTCGGTCAGGGCGTCGTAGTACGCCAGACGCTCGATGTGTTGTTCAACGAGTTTGCGTTCGGTGATATCCGAAAATATGGAAATATACTTGTCCACTGTGCCGTGATCGTCACGCACGACACTGATACTTTGCCAAGTCGGGAATATCTCGCCGTTTTTCCTGCGATCCCAGATTTCACCCTGCCAGCTTCCGGATTCAATGATCGAGGCCCATACCTGACTGTAGAACGCCTCATCGTGATGATGCGATTGCAATAATTCCTTCGGTGTCTTACCAATGGCTTCGTCGGCGTTGTATCCCGTGATTCGCTCAAAGGCGTCGTTGACGCGTAGCATATTTCTGTTGGCGTCGGTAATCACAATGCCATCGTTACTGTGTTCGAACACGCTGGCCGCCAGAGAGCGGTCAAGCTCCGCCTTCTTGCGCTCGCTGATATCGGAAAAACTCAACACCGCGCCGCTCAGTGCTTCATCGCGAAAGATGGGATAGGCACGATACTCGGTGCAGAGTTTCGATTCATCGGTACGGATGAGGGTCATCTCGCCCGTTAACATACTGTGGCCTCGCGTAAAACGGCTGTACATCAGGGCGCTGTCAAAAACGGGTGACTCGGGTATGCCCAGGGGATAAAGCAGCTCCAGCAGCGGCCTTCCGGAAAGATCAGTCAGGCTGCTGTACCCCAGTAATTCCGCGGTGGCCGGATTGCAGAAGGTGCACCGTCCGTCGAGGTCAATGGCGAATATCGCCTCTTTGGTCGATTCCAGTAACAGGCGTACCTTTTGCTCACTGTCGATCAGTTGTTGCTGGCTAACGGCCACTGTCTGCGCCATATTGTTAAAAGCCTGGCCGATAACAGATATTTCGTCTTCGCCGGTGAGACGGGCGCGAACATGGAGGTCGCCAGCGGCGAAATTTTTCGTGCACTGCACCAGGTGGTGTACGCGTCGCGTAACCAGATAGTGAGCCGCTATAGCCAATGCTGCCGCGAGTACTACCAGCACGACAGCGAATCCCACTAAATGGTAGGCTTCATGTTTTGTTGCGAAGCTCTTGTCGGCCGCCAGGTCCCGTTCCACCAGTAAGGCACCATAACGTGTGGAACGTAGTTCATTGTCGTGCGCCTTGAACAATATTGGATACACCCCCATGACGCTCGAATTGTCGGCGGTAAGCAGGAGTTGACCGTCAATACCTGCCATGCTTCGTGCTATCAATTCCTCGACTTTATTCTGCCAATTTATGCCGTTGTCGCCGAATACCAGCGTTGACGGCTCGTTGATATGGCTGCGCTGCAGCGAGGCAACAATCCGGCCGGCATCATTGATCAGCATTGCATGCTTGAGAGCCTCGTCGTGACCGAGAGAGGCAATTTCCTCCCTGATGCGTTCAACATCGTCGGCATTCAGCAGGTATTCCACAGTGCCCTGCAAGCGGTTCATCCTTTGAGACATTTTATCGAGCTCGCTGGTCTCGATATGTTGTCTGGCGAGGCGTGCCTGATTCACGAAACTGAAACTGCCGGCGAAAAGGACGAATAACAGCAGTAAGAGGGTGATACGGAAGCTGAGGGAGCTAAAACGGCTAATGTGCATAAGGGGGCAAAGCCTCAGTTATTCCGTGACTTCCGCTAACGACCGGGCGTCGTACAGCGTATCGAGCGCGACTGGATTGTCCTGCAGATTATGATCCAGCATTACGTCCTGTAAAAGGTTCGCTGTTTTATTCAGCGCGGGTTCAGGCCCGCTCAGTTGCCGGATATTCTCCTGCAGGGACGGGATGTGCAGCGTGGCCAGTGCGTCAAGAAATTCCTCTACCGACAGATCGTGACGCCGGGCCATAATAGCCGCGCTTGTCGCTGGCTCACTGTCATGGAAAGCGAGTGCCTTGAACCAGCCATTGAGCATGGCGTCCACCACTTGCGGCTGGCGCTCAAGATAGGTCTGGCGCACGACCAGCACGTCTATGATCTCACCGGGAATCCTGGAACTGTCGAACAGTTCGACTGCACCCTGTTTGAGTAGTTTGCTGCGTACAGGTTCAAAAGTGACGACGGCATCTACCTGTCGGTTAAGAAATGCACGTTCGTGTTTATCAACTGGAAGCGACACGACTTCGACGTCGGTATGATCGAGTCCGGCATGGTCCAGCGTACGCTTCAGCATGTAGGCGCCGAGTGCGGTGCTTTCGACGCCGATACGGCGTCCACGTAAATCCTCAAGCTCCGATAGTACAGGATGTGCAATCAGTGCATCACCACCATTAGAGAAATCCATAACCAGGACGATGCGCGGTTCCTGGTCATGCTGTGCCAACAGGAGAACTTCATCCAGTGTCAACGCCGCCGCTTCAATCGTTCCGTTTCGAAAGGCGCGAATGACTTCGGTTGCCGCGGCGTGTTCCACGAGGTGTATGGGCTGCTTGTCGTAGTAGCCCAGTTCGCGGGCAAGATACAGCGGTTCATAGCCTGGCCAGACGTTGGTGCCGATACGGAGTGGTTCGGGTGGTGCAGGCGAGCACCCGGCTTCCAGGCACAAATACAGTATCAGTGGAAGCCGGAATTTGAACTGTTGCCAGCGATGTCTTTGCCTGTCGCTGGATGAATTTCTCATAGGCGTCTGGCTAACAGTCGGTGTCTGGCGACGTCTTGTGGTGACATGTTCAATGGTTTATCGAACAGAAACGGGCCGCTTCCGGGGTATGTTTGATTGACAGGGAGTGACGCTTGCTACAGTAATCGAAAGTTGCCAAAGAGTCTTGCGCACCATGCACACCCGTTTCCATCCTGTCTTGATCGGAATAGACAGTATCATTTTCTGATCGGGATATTCAATAAGAAACAAAGTGCCTGTAAAAACCCTTCGCTGTATGCGACAATACAACCATCGGAACAACTTTTGTTAGCGACATTCCTGCCTCACCCGGTAACGCAGGCTTTGTGTGAAAGTGCCGTCGTTATTATTGACGGACTTCATCTCCCCGGTAATGCCGCAATACCTGCCGGTGCCACCGACTATGCTGATAGCCGAAGTTTCCCGATCGAATTCGCGCCCGGCGACCTGAATGCTGCCGTTGTCCAGGGTCAGTGTCCATTGGCACTGGAAACTGTGATCAACGCGTGTACGTATGCAGGTGCCACTGTTGTTGCCGATGTTCCGGTGGTGTTCATCCAGTAGCGGCTGGTCGAAAACCAGTATGTCACCCACTGAGTCACCGGCTTCACCTGTATCGATGAACCTGGCAGTATCGATTCGCGCGTCAGCTATGGTAATGAGCGTCTGCGGGTAGTGCTGTGAGCAAGCTGTTAGGCTCAGCACGGCTGCAGCTGACAGTAGAGGATTCCGGGAAATTAAAATTCTGTGCATCGGTAGTTTCGTCGCTGTGAAAAGGTGCCAAATACTATAACAGTAAGCCAGCGGCATCGTTCGGTGGGCTGTCTGTTGTTTTTCACCCATGACAAGAAACGGGTGTCTGTGGCAGGCTGATCGCACTACACTGCCAATGGCAGCGGATGAGTCTTGAGGGGACCTGGGTGGATCGATCGATAACAGACGTCAGCACCGATTACGCGCGTGTCAGGGAGGCGATAGTCTTTTTGCGCGGACATCATGTGCAGCAGCCGGACCTGGCGACGCTGGCGGCTCACCTTGAGCTCAGTGAGTTTCATGTGCACAAACTGTTCAGCCGCTGGGCGGGCATCAGTCCGAAACGGTTTCTGCAGTTTCTTACCGTGAAGTATGCGAAAAGTTTTATGGCGGAAACGGGCGATCTGTTGACGCTGCCACCTGAGCGCGGTGGTCAAATTGAGAATCGCGCAGGAGGGTGGGTATCAACGGGTGGGGGCCCGGCTTACCCCGTAGGAGCAGTCACCTGACCGCGATAGAGGGTTAGCAATCGCGCCGGAGGACGGCGCTCCTACAGGGGCGCTGCCGCTTATCGCTCCCGGGCTTCCTTGATCACCGCTTCCGCCACGTTCTTCGGGCATGGCATGTAGTGCAGGAACTCCATGGAGAACTGGCCGCGCCCGGAGGTCATGGTGCGCAGGTCGCCGATGTAGCCAAACATATCGCTCAAGGGACATTCGGCTTTGACACGTACACCGGTGGGGCCGGATTCCTGGGATTTGATCATGCCGCGGCGGCGGTTGATGTCGCCGATGACGTCGCCGACATTGTCTTCCGGGGTGAAGACATCCACTTTCATGATCGGTTCCATGAGCTGTGGCGTGGCCTTCGGCATGCTCTGGCGGTAGGCGGCCGCGGCGGCCAGTTCATAGGCCACGGCCGAGGAATCCACCGGGTGGTAGCCGCCGTCCAGCAGGGTCACATTGAAGTCCACGCAGGGGTAACCGGCCAGTACGCCGACTTCCATGCTTTTCTTGAAGCCTTTTTCGACCGCCGGCCAGAATTCGCGCGGCACGGTGCCGCCGGTGACCTTCGACTCGAACTGGAAACCACCGCCGGGCTCGCCGGGCTCGATAATGTAGTCAATCTTGGCGAACTGGCCGGAACCACCGGTCTGCTTCTTGTGTGTGTAGCTGTCTTCGATGCGCTGGGTGATGGTTTCGCGGTAGGCGACCTGTGGCTTGCCGACAGTCACTTCCACACCGTGGGTACGCTTGAGAATGTCGACCTTGATATCCAGGTGCAGTTCGCCCATGCCCTTGAGGATGGTCTCGCCGCTGTCCTGGTCGGTTTCGACGCGGAACGACGGATCTTCCTGGATCATCTTGCCGATGGCAATACCCAGCTTTTCGGAGGCGCCCTTGTCGACCGGTGCCACGGCAATCGAGATCACCGGGTCGGGGAACACCATGGGTTCCAGGGTGGCGGGATTCTTTTCGTCACACAGGGTATGACCGGTCTGCACGTTCTTCATGCCGAGCACGGCTACGATGTCGCCGGCCTGGGCACTGGTCAGTTCCTCGCGCGAGTCGGCGTGCATTTCGACGATACGGCCGATGCGCTCGGTCTTGCCGGTAAAGGTATTGAGCACTGACATGCCTTTTTCCAGCTTGCCTGAGTAGATACGGATAAAAGTCAGGGCTCCGAAGCGGTCGTCCATGATCTTGAAGGCCAGGGCGCGCAGCGGCCGGTCGACATCGACAATGGCCAGTTCGCCGGTTTCGTGGCCTTCGAGATCCACCTCCGGCTGGGGTTTGACTTCCGTCGGGTTGGGCAGATAGTCCACCACGGCGTCCAGCACCGGCTGAATACCCTTGTTTTTGAATGCCGAACCGCAATAAGTCGGAAAAAAGTCCAGCGCGATGGTACCCTTGCGGATGCAGCGCTTGATGTCTTCGATGGCGGGCTCTTCGCCTTCCAGGTATTTCTCCATTAACTCGTCGTCCTGCTCGACGGCGGTCTCGATGAGTTTCTCGCGCCATTCCTCGATAGCGTCGGCCATGTCGGCCGGCGGTTCCTGGATCTCGTAGGCAGCGGGGTCGCCGGAAGCATCCCAGACCCAGGCCTTGCGCGTCAGCAGGTCGACCACGCCCTTGAAGTCATCTTCGATGCCGATGGGCAGTGTCATGACCAGCGGGTTGGCCGCCAGCACGTCCTTGACCTGCTGTACCACGCGGTAGAAATCAGCGCCCATGCGGTCCAGCTTGTTGACGAAAATGATGCGCGCCACTTCAGAATCGTTGGCATAGCGCCAGTTGGTTTCGGACTGGGGCTCCACACCACCAGAGCCGCAGAATACACCCACGCCGCCGTCGAGCACCTTGAGCGAACGGTACACTTCGATGGTGAAATCGACGTGACCGGGGGTGTCGATAATATTCAGGCGGTGGCCGTCCCACTCACAGGACGTGGCAGCCGACTGTATGGTGATGCCGCGTTCACGCTCCTGGTCCATGAAGTCGGTGGTGGCTTCACCTTCGTGAACCTCACCGGTCTTGTGGATTTTGCCAGTGAGCTTCAGGATGCGTTCCGTGGTTGTGGTTTTGCCTGCGTCAACGTGGGCGAAAATCCCTATATTGCGGTATTTGGATAAATCAGTCATTGCTCTACTCTGCGGTTGATCAATAATAAATGCGGCATTTTGACCACGGCCAACACCACGCGCACGCTGCCGGTTTCTGAAGGAAACGGCGGCGCAGCATTATAATGGAATGGGGCTGCATGTGTAAGGGACTTTATCGGCTCAATAATGCCGGTATAGATGCACCTTATTTACCCCCTCTGCAACCGTGCGGGTACAATCCGCTCCATGCACGATATTCCCGGACGTATAGCAGATGTGTTGCTGGAAGTGGAGGCCAATCTCCGTTCCAGCGGTAAGTGGGAACAGAAACCGCCGGATAGTGGTGATCTGGGTAGCGTCCAACCTTTCTGTATCGACACTCTCAGCTTTGAGCAATGGTTGCAGTGGATATTTCTGCCGCGCATGAAGCGCATTATCGAACAGCAAAAACCGCTGCCCGCCAAGAGCGGGATTTATGTCTATGCGCACGAGTCTCTGCGTAACAGTGACTTCTCCAGCGGCAATCTTCTGAAACTCATCAAGCGCTTCGATGAACTGATCGCCATCCAGTCCGCCGCCAGACGGCACTAGTGTACCCCGAGTGTGCAAGGGCGGGGCAGGTCAGGAATCCTGCCGCCTGTACAGCGGGACCGGCAGCTACCTGCGTTTGAGAGAATTTACTTGGGTGCCGGTGTACACTTTGCCCTGGTCGCTTCTGCCTGTCTTCAAATACGGGGAGCACAAATCATGTCATCAGAACCCAGGAACAGCCGGCAGGGAGGGAAACCGGTCAGTTATCCTCTGCTACTGACGGTGCTATCCGGTCTGTCATTTGCTTTTCTGCTGTTGCTGCTTTATTTCATGGGCAACAGTTTCGAGACGCTGGAAAACCAGCTGCGTTTCCGGCCGCCCGTTAGCGGACAGGGTAATGGAAACGGTGCCTACGGTATCGAAATCGTCGATGGGCAAACCGTTTACGTGCCCGTCTACTCCCACATCTATGCCGACGGCGGCAGGCCGCACTTGCTGGAATCGACCCTGAGTATTCGCAATCTGGACCCGAATCGTGCAATCTCCATCAAATCGGTCAGGTATTTTGATACCGGGGGTTCGCTCATCAAGGAGTACCTCGATGAAAAAATGCGTCTGGGGCCGCTGGAAACGGCCGCGTTTCTGGTTGAGAAACGCGATACGCGAGGCGGCTCGGGAGCTAACTTCATCGTTATCTGGGATGCCGAAGAGCCGGTCTACGAACCGCTTATCGAGGCTATCATGATCGGTTTTTCCGATGGCAAAAGTATATCCTTCACCAGTCCCGGACGTGCACTCATAAAACGTAAAGAGTAAATCCGCACCGGCCGCTTGTCCGCAACTCGATGGAATTACGACGCAATCGCATAGATTTTTCTTTTGACCTTGATGATCAACCAGGAAATTGCCAGCCGGTTACGCGAGATCGCCAATTTGCTCGAAGAGCAGCGTGCGGGTCCGTTTCGTGTGAATGCGTACAGACGGGCAGCGGGCACGCTTGAGAATCTTCCCCAGCCGGTTACTGAAGTTGTTGAAAACAAAGGTCTGTCTGGCCTGATTGCACTGCCCGGAATCGGCGAAGGCATCGCCCGTTCCATTTATGAGTACGTCGCCCTGGGCCGTATGAGCCGTCTGGAGAGTTTGCGTGGTGGTCGTGACCCAGTGGCCCTGTTTGAACAGATACCGGGTATCGGCCCCAGACTGGCGCATCGAATCATAGAAACGCTGCACATCGATACACTTGAGGCGCTGGAAGTGGCGGCACATAACCAGCGCCTGGAAAAAATCCCCGGTTTCAGCGCCGGCAAGGTTGCCATGGTTCGGGCATGGCTTGCACAGGTGCTGGGTCGCCGGCACGCTGACCTGCCTGTACGTCAGCCGGTGGCCGAGCCACCGGTAGCTCTGTTGCTGCGGATCGATCGTCTCTATCGGGACAGGGCGGAAGCGGGTGAATTACCGACAATTGCTCCAAAGCGGTTTAATCCGGCGGGTGAGTCATGGTTGCCCATTATGCATGTGACGGAAAGTGGGTGGCATTTCAGTGCACTGTATTCCAACAGCGCCCGCGCCCACCAGTTAAAGCGTACCAGGGATTGGGTTGTGCTGTACTTTTATGATGACCAGCACCATGAAAGTCAACACACGGTTGTCACTGAGACGCACGGCTCGCTGACCGGCCGTCGCGTTGTGCGCGGACGCGAATCGGAATGCCTCGATTACCATGCGCATGAAACTGACGGGTGACAGCGGGAATCAGGCGCTGAAGCCGAGAATAAACGCGGACATCATCATGAATCAACTGGCACGGGAACAGTTTCATCAGGACTTCGAGGCGGCGCTGGCCTTCGCAACCCGCCTGCATGCCGGACAGGTGCGCAAGAAGACCGATATTCCCTATATATCACATTTGATTGGTGTGGCTGGTCTGGTGCTCGAGTACGGCGGCAACAGAGACGAGGCGATTGCCGCATTGCTGCATGATGCCATAGAGGATCAGGCAGCCGGCTATGTGGGCGGTGCAACTCAGCTCCGTGCGGATATCCGTACTCAATTCGGGCACAAGGTGCTGTGTATCGTAGAAGGCTGTACGGATTCGGAAACACTGCCGAAGCCACCCTGGAAGCAACGCAAACAACACTACATCGATCATGTTTGCGCCGTGGATGACTCGACGCGGCTGGTTTCCTGCGCCGACAAACTCCACAATGCCCGGGCCATAGTCAGCGACCTACGGGTGTTTGGCGATGCGCTGTTTGACCGCTTTGGTGGCGGTAAGGGGGGCACGCTCTGGTACTACCGGTCGCTGGCAGATACCTTTCTCGAACTCGGCAACCGCCGAATAGCCGAGGAACTGGACAGAACGGTGCAGGAGATGGAACGACTTGCGCAAGCCTGATCATGTGTTCTGGGCCAGCTTTGTCCGGTCCTCAACCTGGTGCTTGTTGTTTTGAAATTGCTATCGAGTTGTGTTCAACTGGCAGGGCAGCCGCGCTTGAATCGCCGCTGCCCCCCGGTGATGGAGGCGGTTATTTCGCGACAGGAATGACCGGAAGGCATTGCGCGCTCGAGCGAAAGCCGAAGCGGATGCTGTCTGACTGGACGAGGATGGAAATGGAAGGTTTGAAATGCAACCGAGCGCTGCAATGAGTTCGATTGCCAGCTGCGGCGGTTCAGCCAAGTCGCGTGGATGTGCCTGAGTGGAAAGGCATATCTCCATGATTAACGAAGAGAATTATGCACATCGGGATAACCTCGACTTTCTAAACGACAGCGGGTCTCTGCGGGGCAGGGTTGTAGCGGCACATAATGTTGTCCGCCGGCGGTTCGAGTTCATCGCACGTATTGCGCTCACCCTCTACGATGCCGAAACCGGTGTGCTCAAGGCCTACATGCACAGTGGACCGCAGGATGATCCCCTGGAGCACTACCAGGCTCTGCTGGAGAATGCCCCCTCCCTCAAGGAGATTCTCAAGCGGGGCAGGCCTCGTGTCATCAACAACCTGGTGACCGTGCAGGATCAATCGCACGAACATACCAGGCGTCTCGGCCGTCACGGCTATGCGGCCAGTTATACCCTGCCCATGTTCAATAACGGGGATTTTATCGGCTTCCTGTTCTTGAACTCGCGCGAATCCAATGTCTTTACCGAAGATGTCCTAGAACAACTGGATATCTACGGCCACCTGATCGCGCTGATGGTGACCAGCGAGATTGCCGCCGTTCACACCCTGGCCGCGATGGTCAAGGCTACCGGGCATATCACTCATCAGCGGGATCCGGAAACCGGTAGTCACCTGGACAGGATGTCGCGCTTCAGTCTGCTTATCGCCAATGCCCTGAGCGAAAAACATAAGCTGGATGATGATTACATTCAGCACGTGTTCATGTTTTCACCGTTGCACGATATTGGCAAGATCGGTATACCGGACCATATCCTGCTCAAACCGGGTAAGTTGTCCGAGGAAGAAATGGTCGTCATGAAGACCCACGCTGAAAAAGGCAGGGAGATGATAGATGACCTGTTGGTCAGCTTCGGGCTGGAGAATGTCGCACACGTAGATATTCTGCGCAATATAGCCTCATATCACCACGAGTCCGTCAACGGCACCGGTTATCCGGATAACCGCAGCGGGGAGGATATCCCTCTGGAAGCGCGCATTGTCGCGGTGGCCGATGTGTTCGATGCGCTCACAAGCAGACGTTCCTACAAAGACGCCTGGAGCAATGAAGAGGCCTTCGCCACCCTGCAGCAACTGGCCGGCGATAAACTGGACCAGGATTGCGTTCACGCCTTGCTCGCCCACCAGGCGGAGATCAAGGAGATTCAGCGGCGTTTCAGGGAAAACACCCGCGGATAGCCGTTGCATGAGTCAGACTAGAGATTCTCTAATGAACACCGAGACGCTGCGCCGTGATGTGATGGCGGCAGGTTTGCACCGTGATGATTTGTGTTCTGATCCGATTAAGCAATTTGAGCAATGGTACAGGCAAACGACTGACACCGATCTTGCCGAACCGAGCTCAATGTCACTGGCGACCGTGGACACGCAGGGCCAACCCTGGCAGCGTATCGTATTACTGAAGGTGTTCGACGCAAAAGGTTTTGTTTTTTTTACCAACTATTCCAGCCGCAAAGCCAAACAGATCGCCAATAACAGCAAAGTGAGTCTGTTGTTTCCCTGGCAGGCGCTGGGGCGGCAGGTGAAAGTGACCGGCGAGGCTGCAAAGATTTCCACCGCCGAGTCGATGAAGTATTTCGCAACCCGGCCGCGTGGCAGTCAGATCGGTGCCTGGGCGTCGCACCAGAGTCAGGCGATCAAATCCCGCGCCATGCTCGATGCCATGTTCGATGAGATGAAACAAAAGTTTCTGCAAGGCGACGTGCCACTGCCATCTTTCTGGGGTGGCTATCGAGTCACGCCGGTAACCATAGAGTTCTGGCAGGCTCGGGACAGTCGTCTGCACGATCGTTTTATATACCGCCAGGACGAAAAGTCCCGCTGGTTCATCGAACGTTTGTCACCCTAGTACTCCTTCAACATGATAATGCCGGGTTCAGTTGGCCTGTCAGCGTTCAGGGCAAGGCGCGCCTCGCAACTAATGGCCGTAAGCCCTTAGTAAGAGGCGCAAAGCAGCCATGGACGCTGACAGGCCAACCCTTCGGGCGCTCCTGTGGTGCCCCGCTACGGCGTTGCAGCGCTTGACAAGGACTAAGGCC
>Ga0316201_10000491_pt1 | contig 22566 bp, 21 predicted proteins | sample CS6wburrow_MG_FD_204516 | JGI IMG/M metagenome (GOLD analysis project Ga0316201, IMG submission 204516) | Coastal sediment microbial communities from Delaware Bay, Delaware, United States - CS-6 worm burrow | ecosystem: Environmental > Aquatic > Marine > Coastal > Sediment | place: USA... | reverse complement strand
CGCTCGTATTGGGTACTGTCACGGCCACGGAGGGTTCGACCTACCGTAAACCCGGTGCGATGATATTGATCACCCAAGACGGTGCTTATCACGGTTTGATTTCAGGCGGCTGTCTTGAATCTGACCTTGCCTCACATGCGAAAGAGGTCTTCGAGGACGGAAAAAGCCGTGATGTCTGTTATGACATGAGTCATGGCGATGACTTTGCCTGGGGTCTCGGCCTGGGCTGCGACGGCATCATTCACCTGATGTTGCAACGCCTGGATGGCAATGCTGGTTTCGGTTTTCTCGAAACTCTGGATCGGGCCTGGAAGGCAAATAGCCCCGGGCTGCTTAGTCTGGTCACATCAAGCGACAACCCCGATCATCCCTGTGGTGACTTCGCCATCCACTGTGGCGATGAATTCAGCAAGGGGAAAACGGTCCTGATGAATAGTATCCATTCACCTGAGGGAACAAAATTCTCTGCCGGTCACGACATGTCCCGGCGTTATTGGCAAGACGGTATCAACACCGCCAAGGGTAAAATTGAGGTTCTGTTGATCCCCATCATGCCGCCCCCGTCAATTCTGATCTGCGGCGCTGGCCACGATGCCCTCCCCGTTGCCCGTTTGGCGGTTGAAATGGGCTGGAACTGCACCATCGTGGATCACAGGTCCGGATATGCACGCGGCAACCGCTTCCCGCCTTCCTGTGATGTCAGGCTGATGCAACCGCAGGCGCTCGCTGACCAGCTTGACCTTGATCAAATTGATGCAGCAGTGCTGATGACCCATCACCTGGGACATGATCGTACATATCTCTCCCAGGTTGTATCAGCCGACGTGTCATATATCGGTCTGTTAGGTCCAAGGGCGCGTCGGGACCGGCTGCTTGAAGAAATTGGTGCATCAGCGGCCCATGTCCACGGACCGGCCGGTCTGGATATCGGTGCGGAAATGCCCGAGTCCATCGCGCTGGCCATCGTTGCGGAAATCCATGCATTTCTAAACCGGCGTGATGGAAGCATGCTCACTTCCGCGAATCCCTGAGGCCGGGAGTTTGAGCCATCCCAAACTCAGCATCCTGATTCCGGCAGCAGGCTCGAGTGAACGATTGGGACGCGCAAAGCAGCTGGTGAAATACCGTGGAAAACCGCTGATTCAGAACACTGTCAATACCGCCAGCGCGATAGGACCAGGCGAAATCCTCGTGATCACAGGCGCCAACGCAAATGCGGTAATGGGTGCAGTGACACAGCCTTCAGTACGCTGGATCCACAACGAACAATGGTCTGACGGCATGGGTATTTCCATCGCAAAGGGTGCAGCCGCGATCAATCCAGAATCAACCGGTTTGATGATTCTTCTGTGTGATCAATGGCGCATAAACGACCGGGACCTGCAAGAACTGGCTGAAACATGGCAATCCGCCCCGGGTCAGATCGTATGTTCGCAAGTTGAGGGGATTTCCATGCCACCGGTGATCTTTCCTGCAAGCTGTTTCACCCAGCTACGAAGCCTGAAAGGACGCCAGGGTGCTCGTGGCCTGATACATGCAAACAATGACATTCTCACCGCCGTGGAAATCAGGAATGCTGCCTTTGATCTTGATACAGAGGCACAGATGAAAGAAATGGGCTCAGAGTCAAGGGACAGAGTCAGCTTGAGCTGACTCTGTCCCTTTACGTTCTTTTTTAACCACAACCGCCGCTGGTCGGCGCTCGCTTCAATTCCAGGATAACTTTTGGTTCGTATTCAAGGTTCAGAAACTGTGGATTTGGTTCAGCGGCCCTGTGCCGGTCACCCGTTGCTGCTCTGAACCTGTAGGCCAGTTGGTCCTCTTGACGATTGGTCACCCTGTCCTCTTCACCAAAGCTGTCCCCGGCATAGGTACCAAGCCAGCCATTGATGCCGCCTTCCAGGATATAGACATTGGGCACACTCTCGGCCTTCAGTATTTTCCAGGCCTCGGTAGCTGCAAGCTCATCATTGCTCATCACGACAAATAGGGTATTGGCGAGTTCAAATTGAAATTCCTCGGCCCTAGCCTGTACTTCATCCAATGGCACATGGCGGGCGCCGCGCAGGTGGAACTGGTTGTAGAAGCGCTCGTCGCGGACATCCAGTGGTATGACCTTGATTTTCGAATCATTCATATAGGTTAACAATTCAGCAGGGGCAATCTGCACCTTGCGCTGGTCCAGCATGGCCTGGCTTTCTTCAGCGATTGATTGCCATCGATCCTCGTTGCTGGGTTGTCCGATCACAAGCGCAACTGCCGCCAGCGCAACCAGCGCACCGGCAGCTGGTTTGCTCCAGGCCGGTAGTTTCTGCCGGGGTCGATTGTTGACCATTGCTTCGACTTTTTCAGCCAGCAAGAAGAGCATGAGCGCCATGACTACGATTGCTAAAACAATCACACCATAACTGGTGTTAAACAACTCAGGCAGCGTAAACCGGCCCATGAATGAACTGTCAAAGAACACGGCAAAACTGCCTACCGTTTCACCAAACATCAAAATACCAAAAAGGACACCGGCAACAAACACCATCGCGTCAATTTTGCCGGTGACCATGCCAACCAGTGAAGTACCCGGGCAAAACCCGCCAATGATAAAGCCGACACCCATGATCAGCCCGCCGACAATACCGGGCCACAGGTAGGTTGGTGGGACCCAGATCAGGTTGTAATCCAACAGGCCAAGCGAGGATGACAGGAATATCAATGTCATCGCCACGATGATGGCGGTGAACATGACTTTAAATACACGCATGTCCTTGAAGTAGAACTGCGCAGCCAGCAATTTGGAATTGCCAAAACCGGCGCTTTCAAGCGTCATGCCAAAGGCAATGCCTATCAATACGTAGACGACGTATGAGCCCCAATGACCCATGAGGTCTGCGAGAGGAAGTGGAAAAGGTGCCATGATCGTCCTCCCTAATTCCAGAATCTACGGAAAAAGTAAGCCAGTGCATAGGCGCCGGCAAACACCGAAAACATGTATGCCCAACTGCCAACCGACAAAACGGCACCACCGGACAGCGCCTGACCTGAGGTGCAACCACGTGCCAAACGAGCGCCATAACCCATCAGGGCACCACCGATAAAGGCCATGATCCAGCGTGTGCCGCTACTGATCTGTGGACCTTTATTTGTTTCAAACTTCATGCGGCGGCCGAGTATCCCCGAGATAAGTCCACCAAGGACCGTGCCCACGGTCAGGAAGACAATCCAGCTGTCCAAGGGGTTGGCATTGCCTCCTGCCATCTTCAACAGATAGGCAACCTGGTCAATATGTTCCGGGTTAATGGCGTTTTGAACATAAACCAGCAGGCGGTTAAGACCGCCGGATGCACCCAGACCGGAACCGGTAATGAAGAATGCAAGGAAAAGCACGACACCCAGTATGGTGCCGGCAAGGTAAGGGTTCATATAGGGCCTGGCCCTGGATACTTGATTCATTATGACTCTCCTTGTGGGCTTGGGTTGACCTGATCGGCCGTATGTTTCTCGACATCATCGAAACCACCGATCATGGCCTTGATGCCCGCTGTCGGTGTATGACCAGTTGTCGTCAGGTAAACATGCATAACAATAAACGTGGCAAACGCCCATGCTAATAATGTATGGACCAATGCGAGGGTTGGCAAGCCACCCAGTTCTGCGGCAATATCGGGCCATCTCTGCAAACCCCAGATCAACATACCAGTGATAACCTGAGCGGGCAGCAAAATGTTGAGAATTGCCAGGTAGGTAATCTGCTGCAATGGATTTAGCTTGTTGTCCTTGGATTTCTCCAACGGATGGGCCTTACCGGCGAAAATGCCCTGGCTGTAATACATCGCCTGCGCCAGGGAGCGATGGATAAACCCTTTGGGTTTGGGTATGTACTGTCGAATCTCACCGCTGGCAAGGTTATAAAACAATGCCAGCGCGGCGTTGATAAACAATATGAATCCAAGCACATTGTGTACGTTTACCACGTAGGCGAAGCTGAACATGCCAAAGAAATGTGGTTTGTGAATAATCAGGCCCGTGAACAGCAACATCAGGATTGCACTGGCCTGCAACCAATGCCACAAGCGCTCATACGCATCATACATATGCACACGCACCAACTCATGTACAACAGGCGCCCTGCGGCGGGATGAAACGTAACGTGCAATGGCATGACCGCTGACACCCAGCGTTACACCCAAAAACATCAACAGACCAATCAAGTCAACCCAGCGTTCTCCGTTCAAGCCTATGATGTAAAAGCCTGCTGCACGGCTATTAGGGGTGAAAGTAGCACCTCCCCCGGAATCATTGGAAATTTCACCGGAAATCTCAATACCCGCATAGGACATGGTTGCCGGTGCAACGTTTCCTGGGATATATCCCGACAGCGGGAAAGGCGCTGCCAGAATGGAGTCACGATCATGACAATTGGAACAGTCACTGGTTGCCCACTCACCATTAACGACATTATGGTTAATTGAAAAAGGAACGATCTCACTTTGTATCTTCAGTCCGCTTAAGCCGGTTGCCGCAAGACGATCCTTGACCACCTTGGCACGCGTCTCGTCCCCGAGACGCAGTTCATCACCAGTCAGCTGGCCATCTGCATTTTCGTCCAACCCGGCAATAATATCCTGGTGATAGCCGTTGCCACTGAACAGGGCCTCTTCAAGTTGTTCCCGTGATACTGGAACAGCAGGCTCTCCAGCAGTCCAATACCAGCTTGTTACCAGGTTAAATGGTGCCAACTGGTACTCGCCATCGGCGCTCACCCTTGGCAATATCAAGGGCCTGAAACCCTTGATCAGGCTGTCAACGGCTACCGGATCACCCTCCACATTGCGATACTCTTTCAAGGGCTGTGCCTGCTGATCAAGAATAGTCCAGTCCACAGTTTGCAAGCCAGGCCCGAACATCCTCGGAATGTGGCAAGACTCGCAGGCCAGCGAGGTAAAGTGCCGCTGTTTATAAGGTAGCCATTCATGGACGCTTGCAGCGTCGTGACAGGATTCACAGCGCCGCAGGCTGTCCTGTGAATTCGTTGCCGCCAACCCCAGCGTGGACCGGCCCTTGGCAAACTGGTGCAAGGGTCGTACCAGGTAATCCGCACTACTCATCCGACGCGGATCAAACGCCAGGTGTACCGGGCGACTTTCCTCACGCTGCCTGAAGTAAACCGGATTATTCAAAGAGTAATGACAATTCACACAACCCACAACCCGGTCGGCATGCACATCAAAAGGGAAATTCAATTCATTCTTTCCGGAGATATTCAAGCCGCTATTTAGCAGTTTCTGCGGAGATATGATCTGCCCCGTGCGACTGGTATTATGCCGTGCGTTTTGATCCGCAGGAATGGTAAGCGGCACATCCAGGCGGTTCTCTGCCAAACCATGACACTGCGAACAGTTTTTGTCATTGGGTTTACGAATTTTCAGCACGCCCGTGCGAAGTGCACCATTGGATTTGAATTTTGAGACATCCCACAGCCACTGGTCACCTTCCCGGGAGAGGATGCCCAGGGAGGACAACGACGCTGAATTGGCCCAGGCAAATTCACCATTTCTGAGGGCAGTTTCACGCGCAGTGTTATCGATGCTGGTATGACAAAGCAGGCAATCCATCTCCACCAAACCGGCAACAGGACCACCACCCACATGTCTTGACCCATACCGTTTCAGCCATGCTTCCAGGTCCAGTCCGCCGGACCCTGTGAGACCATCGGTATCATAGGCCAATGGATCCCAGCCACCAAAATAGCCAGGGCCTCGCTGCCAGTCATGTTGACCGGAACTCTGCCCCACCTGGCTGGCGCCGGCATCAGCATGGTCGCTATTGGCCATGATGTATGAAGTCTCGTGACAATCACCACCACAACTGGCCATGGTTGACATCGGTAAACCGCTATCAACAACGAAGGTACCTTGCGCATCAAGAATCGGTACTTCCGGATGTAATCCATTCGCCTCCACTGGTGAGCAGAGAGTGGCCAACAACAGGCCTGTCAATACAAAAGCTTTCACGTGCCTGCCCTGAGAATTTTTTTCAAAACTCCTCTGCTTATTCATGATCCGCACCCATTGATTGATCAACGGTCCGTTTACGGGTCTGGCTGCCCTGCTTGATTGGGTCGCCATCATATCCGAGCGCTTCCCAGTCCATTCTGCCGTTTTCGGCATGACATGCCTGGCACTGCAGGGCCCTTTCCTTTGTTGCCACCATATGAGTCGATGGCCAATACATTTCTGTTGCGGCAAAGTCATAATTACCGCTATAGGGCAAACCTGTCACCTCTTCACCCAGACGTAAAGCCTTGTCCCAGTCGAAGTCCTTCCAGTAACCGCCCTTGCCGGAAGTAACCGGCTGCAAAAGATGTTCCAGTTCAACGTCATACGGTTGCGTTGCCCGGTGAATCTTGAAGGGCCAGATACGTGCATCCGCGTCCCGGATATCACCCCTGGGCTCATTCATCTGCGTAGGACCACTGGTATTGACCTTGTCACCCAGCAGGTAACGCTCGGCCAGACCGTTGTACCAGCGATACTCAGGTTGCAGATTTTTCTCGTATATAAAGCTACCCTTGATCTTCAGATAATGATGTACATCCTCTTCATGGGATTCATCACCGGCTGCCGACCAGTCCCAATGGGTCTTGGTTGCCTGCTTGACAGCGATTTCCGGAATATGGCAGGTCTGACAGGCTAGCGTGTCGGTATGTGCATTGATACGGTCATCGCTGTGTAGCTTCGGGTTATGGCAGTCGGTACAGGCAACCTGGTTCCTGTTGTCCACGCTGACACTGATTGAACGTCCACCGATCACATGGTCCCTGGTTTGATGACAATCGACACACTGGAAATCGTAACGCCCCATGTGAACATCAATATCATCAGTGGGGTAATACAGGCTTTCGTCAAGGTCACCGTGCTTGACCGCGTTGCCACCACCACCCCTGAAATGGCAACCACCACAGTTTTCACGCGTTGGAACAGCAACACTTTTTGCTGCTGCCATCAGGTCCACACCGTCGAGTGGCTGACCGGCAGCACCCTTGCGATAAGTACCGGAATTGTCGTGACAGACCAGGCAGTCGATATTGTTCTGTTCCTGGAAATCGAATTCAGCATCATCCCAGCCATAACCCGCATGACAGGCTGTGCATGACGCCCAGTTCCCCTGGATGCCAATACAAAAATTGTTGATCGTGTTTTTTTTACCGGTGGTGAAAAGACCTTCCCGGCCTTCAATCTCAACCGGATCCGACTCCCACTTCCAATGCGCCGTGTGCAGCACCTGCTCTCCGGCATCTTCATGACAGTTCAGACAGGCAGCAGTGACTTCCGGGCCCGTTGTAAACTCACCAAAACCATCAAAAAGGTTGGCGTGATCCACATGGGCTGCACGCCTGGGCATTTTCTCCCAGGGTTTGTCAATATTGGATTCATCGGCTCCGGCGAAATACCACACCGGGACGCCTATCAGTATTAGTATCGCTATAAAGCCGGGTAACCAATTGCGTTTTCTCGTGTTCATATCAATCCATAACTCGTAGGATATACAGTCATTTTTAATATTAGTATTTTATAATATAAGCGCGTAGACAGGTGAGCGAAATGCAGCATGAATCCACATTTACTTGACCTACCTCAAGTTGATATTTGCTTGATCACAATCGAGCCGATGGGTGACCAAAACCCAGGGCAACTAACCGGTAATGCCACTACAAGTTTCCCGGTGGCAAAAGGAAATTTACTCTATTTCTCCCATCAGGCCATTCAATACAATATCAGTATAGCTAACCAGGCCAATAATCTTGTGATGCTCCAGAACGGGTGCACGCGACAGGCCAAAACGATCGAACAAGCGTGAGCAATAACGGATATCCATCTCTGGATGGACGGATATCACCGGTTTTGACATGATTTCATAAATGTTGACACGGTGGGGTGATTGGTCACGGGCCAGCACCTTTTTTGCCATATCACGAAACATGACCACACCGTACTCATCGTCCTCATGACGTTTGTTTACGATCAGGGTACGCGTGTCTGGGTACTTCATCGATCTCAGGGCTTCTGTAACCGTCAGCATGCCATCTACAACGTCAACTTCAGATTTCATGACATCCCGTACCCGGATAATTTTCTCGAGTTTTTTCATAACCTGTCCTCCACCACTTCGGTGAGCGCCTGAATCTGGTGACGGACGCCAATGGCATCCTCAACATCTATTTGAAAAGCAATACCTGTTCCCGGTGTCTCATCAAATTCACCAGCCGTGGCCACCTGTTCCATAATTTCTCTGCTCATATGTTCTTCTGCCAGCATAAGGATAACGTCAACCTGGCTATCTATGCTAAGACCAAGAAACGTCTTTGTCGGCTTGATCCCTTCACCCCGGGCCTGGTTGAGAACGGTACAACCGGTCGCGCCCGCCTCACGCGCGGAATCCAGAACTCCCTGGGTGCGCTCGTCATCCACCATAATAATTATCAGTTTAAAGTGCATAGTAATACCTCAATTTATCAATACTATTCCTGTTCGGTGCGAAGTTTTAAACGTCGTGCCTTCCATTCGACCAGCTGTGCATACGCCATAACCGCCATTATGGGGAACAGGCTGGCAAAAGCGATCAGGCCAAAGCCGTCAAGAATCGGGCTGCGACCTGGAATTGTTTCAGCCAGGCCGAGGCCCAGCGCCGCCACCAGCGGCACAGTCACCGTTGATGTCGTTACACCGCCGGAATCATAGGCCAGCGGAATGATCAGTTTTGGAGCAAACGTGGTCTGTATCATGACCACAATATATCCACAGATGATGTACCAGTGCAGGGGTGTACCTGTGACAATCCGAAATACACCAAGCGCGACACCCACTGCCACACCGATGGCGACGGCATATCGCAGACCTCTAACTGTAATCGTGCCACCGGAAACCTGGTTGGCCTTCATGGCGACCGCCAGCAGTGCAGGTTCTGCAACCGTGGTTGCAAAGCCTATCGCTGCAGCAAAAACATAGACCCACATATAGTCAGACCATCTCACGGAAAGTAATTCGCCCACTTGCGAACCATATATAAACTCGGGAGCCGTTAATTGTGTTGCCATCAAGCGACCAATTGGAAACAAAGCCATTTCCAGACCCTCCAGGAACAGCGTAAGCCCAAGCAGGACAAATACCAAACCCATGGCAACCCGGGCCTGGTTTTTGATGGGGCGACGTAACACCAATATCTGGAAACCGAACAGAATCGCCATAATCGGCAAAACATCACGTAGCATCGTCAGCATGGTATAACCAAAGTGGATCAGGCCATCCATTAGTACAACATCCCGTAGGCCATCACGAAGATCATGGGTGTTAACGAGGCAAAAGCGATAAGACCAAAACCATCGATTAGAGGGTCGCGGCCATGAATGGAATGCGCCAAACCGATGCCCAGTGCCGCAACCAGCGGGACGGTGACGGTAGAGGTTGTCACGCCACCTGAGTCATAGGCAATACCAATGATCTCCGGAGGTGCGAAAAAAGTCATGACCACAACGCCGAAATAACCACCAATGATCAGATATTGGACCGGCCAGCCTTTGAGAATTCTGAACACACCAACGACAAGGGCGATACCCACGGCAAGAGCCACGGTTAAACGCAAACCGGTAGCGTAGCTGTTTTGCGCCTCAACTGAATTGCCGATGACCTGCCCGGCAGCTGCAATGCGCGCTGCCTCCTGGGAAATGGCAATCAGGGCGGGTTCCGCAACCGTCGTGCCAAAACCCAATGTGAACGCAAAAATCAGCAGCCACCAGAGGTTTCCTTTGCGCACAAAGTTGTGGGCCATTTCCTCCCCGATGGGAAACAGCGCCATTTGCAAGCCACGTACAAACAGGGCCAGGCCCAACAGTACCAGCAGCGCACCCCATAACATCTGACCCATGTTTGGTATGGGCTGGCGGAGTACCAGCAATTGGAAAAAACCGATGACCAGCAAAATCGGCAACAGCGCCTTCGCACTTTCGATAAGCGGTTCCGACGCTTTACGTATTTTGGTCCAAATACCCCCAAAAGGCCCTTTTTTATGTGGGTGTGTGACGAGTGGGTTATCCGCAGGATGCATGTTGCTGACTCGTGGGTATGTCTGTCAAAATCAAAGACTCACCACGACTTTCTGGTAAAGACCACCAAAATAAAAGCTGGAAGAGACCTGCTCCGAAGTTATTCCTTCCGGCATGTACTCAGGCAATTCTTCGCGCCAGAGATCCATCGCGTATGGCTCCAGCATGGCTAGAATGGGTTTCATCACGTAACGCATCGGGTTGGAACGTCGCGGCCCATGGTAATCAACAAATATAACCCTGCCACCGGGGCGTGTTACACGAATAGCCTCTGCTACCGTCTTGCGACGCGCGTGTTCGGGCTGTTCATGCAGAAGGAAAAACACCACGGTTTCCTCGAAATTGTCATTCTGGAATGACATGCAGGTAGAATCCTGATGGTGAACGGAAACGTTGTCATGCGCTTGTAATTTCTTCTTGATATTACTGATCTGGATGGGCGCAACATCCACCACACTGAGACGGGATTGTGTTTTTCCAAGGTGTGAGGCCAGGCGATTCGAAAAATCACCATAGACACAGGCCACCTGCAGCACATTACTGCCTGATTGGAGATCCATTTCATCCAGTACCGCGTTGGTGAGCTTTTTCATGTTACCCCAAAGAATGAGGTTAACGACCCACTCTCGCTCAAAGAACCAAAAAGAATTTGGATGCAGATAAGCCCACCAGTAAGTATCTTGCAGATAATCAGGTATGGAAGGCGGGGCCATCGGAGCCACCCGCCCTGCTTCCTGTATGGCGTTTTCATCCAATTCGTAATGGAAGTCTTCTGATACTAAATTCGAGTCGTCATTCATATGATTCTTTGCTGCCGGATTATAAGGTTCGACAGCTGAATACTCCCTAAGCAATTCCAATTAAATAAAAAGCCGTCAGCACGGAACCGATAGCGGCGACCGTGTAGACGGCATTGGCAACCAGCGCATCTTTTCGTATTCCAAAATCATGAGCAACGACCCGAAGGCGATGCGCGGCATGCCACAATGAGAGAAAGAGTACGATGAATAGGCATGCTTTGCCAAGCCAACTTGCCGCAAAAGCGTGAATTTGTGCAAATTGCAGGCCTTCGGGCGCATTTCCCGTTGCAATAAACAGAAATAGCGCAATCAAAGCGGGAAAAACAAATGATGTCAATGTTCCCCCTGCTGCAAACAGACCCCAAACAACAGCTTTCTTTGCAATTGCCATTAGTAAGTGCTCCTCTTATATGACGCCGGCCAGCCAGAAAATAAAAACCGTTAATAATACCCAAACCAGGTAATGACCAATGATGATAAAACTGTCGGGCAATTTACTCTCACCTAACTGAACAGGCATGGCCTTTGGTGCCAGCTTGAACCATGGAAAAGTCTGGAAGAACATGAAATACAACAATGCCAAAACATGAAATATGATCATGCCTGTACCCTGTTGTGAAGCAAGGAAAGCGTTCCATTTGTCAGCAGAATCGGACGCCAGGGCTGCAAGGGCAAAAATTGTCAGGAAGCAATAGAAAGCCACCAGGAAACTGGTCAGCTCCCTCAGCACGTACACTTTGTAGCGCCCGTTGCGCATATACCACGTGGTTGTAGACATAGGTCTTACATACGGTTTACGGCTCATGACTTGTCTCCCGGAATACCCATTTTCTGCTTCCAGAATTCCACAGCTCCATCGACCTTCATCTGTTGAATGGCCGCTGCAGGATCGACGTGTTTCGGGCAGACCTCGGAACACGCACCCACGAAGGAACAGTCCCAAACACCATCATAATCTGCAAGGATATCCAAACGGTCAGATTGACCCTGATCCCGGGAATCCTTGTTGTAACGATGTGCCAGGGCCAGGGCTGCCGGACCAATGAAGTTGTTATCCAGCCCATACTGTGGACAGGCAGCGTAACAACACATGCAGTTGATACACATGGTCAATTGTTTGAACTTCGCCAGCGCGCCACGGGATTGTATGTATTCCTGGTCTGGAGGAGGAGGATCGTCTTTACGGATGATATACGGCTGCACCTTGTGCAACTTCTCCATGACATCATCCAGTACCACCACCAGGTCACGTTCGATCGGGAAGTTCTCGAGAGGCTCCACCCTTACCTTATCGGGAAGATCCCGGACAAAGGTCTTACAGGTCAGGCTGGGCTCTCCATTGATCATCATGCCACAACTGCCGCAGACCATCATGTGACAGGACCAGCGATAGGCCAGGGTGGTATCCAGGTTGTCCTTCACATAATTGATGGCATCCAGGATCACCCAGTCTTCATTACAGGGGACTGTATAGGTCTGAAACCAGGGCTCTTCGTCCTTCTCAGGGTCGTAGCGCATGACCTCCAGCTCAAGTTGTCGAATACCCATTATTTCTTACCCCCTGAATAGTCACGTGTGCCAGGCTGTGAACGCGTGATCGTCACGTCAGACCACTCAACGCGGGGACGGTCATCCTTTTGCTGAAAGCACAGGGAGTGTTTGAGGAAATGCTCATCATCACGCTCGGTGTAGTCCAGGCGTTGATGTGCCCCGCGGGATTCACGACGCTCCAGTGAAGCTTCGGTAACCGTCTCGGCCACCTGCAGCAAATTGCGTAATTCAAGTGCTGACTGGAGGTCCGTATTGAAAACATTGCTCTTGTCATTCACCTCGATACCTTTGTAGCGTTCACGAAGTTCTGCGATTTTTTCGCAGGCCGTAAGCGCACCCTCTTCATCACGATAAATGCCCGCACCATCCTCCAGTGCTGTTCGCATTTCGCGGCGAATACCGGATATGGTCTCCTCTCCTCCACCCTGCTGCAGCAAAGCGCGCACACCTGCGACAATATTCTGTGCCTGGGTGTTCAAAGCAGAAACATCGGCAATTGGCTTAGCGCTTTGAGCATATTCGACGGCGGCTTGTGCGGAACGTTTGCCTGATACCAGCAAGTCGGTCAGCGAATTCGAGCCCAGGCGGTTTGCGCCATGTAGTCCTGAACAGGCTGTCTCGCCAACAGCGAAAAGACCGGGCATTGATGATTCACCTTTTCCGTTGGCGTCAATACCGCCCATCATGAAGTGAATGACGGGACGTATCGGGACCGGGTCCTTGATCATGTCCACCCCAACATAGGCATGGGCCAACTCGTGAACCAGGGGCAAACGCTCAAGTATTCTCTTGGCGCCAAGATGACGCATATCCAGCAACACACAGTCACCCCACGGGGTTTCGACCGTATTACCTTTTTTTTGCTCATGCCAGAATGCCTGGCTCAGCCTGTCACGGGGGCCAAGTTCCATGGTTTTCAACACCGGTTCTCCGACCGGAGTTTCCGGACCCATTCCGTAGTCCTGCAGATACCGGTATCCATGTTTGTTGACCAGGATACCGCCCTCGCCACGACAGCCTTCCGTCAGGAGAATACCCGTTCCGGGTAAACCGGTGGGATGGTACTGCACGAACTCCATGTCTTTGAGCGGCACACCGGCGCGATAGGCCATGGCCATACCATCACCGGTTTTAATCGCGCCATTGGTCGTGAACGGAAAGACCTGGCCACCGCCGCCGGTTGCTAAAATAACGGAAGCCGCACTGAACTGAAAGAACCGTCCACTGCGCATTTCCATGGCAACGACTCCCCTGCAGTTACCATCCTCGTGCAACAGGTCCAGCGCAAAATACTCGTCGTAGCGCTTGATTGAAGGAAACTGCAGAGATGTCTGAAACAGGGTATGTAAAATATGAAAGCCACTCTTGTCAGCGGCATACCAGGTGCGTTTTTTCTTCATGCCGCCAAAAGGCCGCACTGCAACAGAACCGTCATCCTCACGGCTCCATGGGCATCCCCAGTGCTCAAGTTGCATCAGTTCAATCGGTGCCTGTTTGACAAAATGTTCAACCACATCCTGATCACACAACCAGTCGCCACCACCCACGGTATCATTAAAATGCATTTCCAGTGAATCGTCGGCGGTCTTGACGCCGGCGGCCCCACCTTCTGCTGCGCAGGTGTGACTTCGCATCGGATAGACCTTTGAAATTAAAGCCACCCTTAGATTTGGATCGGCCTCTGCAATGGCTATGGCAGAACGAAGACCACCCCCACCTGCTCCGACGATAACGACGTCTGCCTGAATTAGTTCCATTTTTCTCTACCCTGTGCGATCTTTATATTAAATAAATTTAATGTAATGGCCACGAATAGCGAATGACCCATGTCAACCAGGTCGGCATTGATTCACCGGCCTGGTAATTTTCAGAAGCGGTAGCTAGCCTGCATACGAATGTACCAGACACTGTAATCGGGACTCTGTTCACCCATACTCAAAATAGAGCTGATCCCATCAACACCCAATCCGTCAATAAACCAGTCCTGACCGCTGTATTTTTCATATTCCAGATAAAGCTTGTATCCCCAATGGTCATTGACCTCGTGATCAAAGTGCACCCTGGCGTTCTTGAGCCTGGTCTTCAAAGGATCAAACGGGTCTTCTTCATTGGTGGTCTGTACCGAGATATTGCCCCTGGAGTCAGAGGAAACATAGTCAAAACCAATGCTCGATTTTTCACCAACAGGAGAGGAGATACCAAAACCCCCGGTTATGATCCGGTCACGGGTCATCGCGTTCCACGGGGTTGCCTTGATACCGGTCGAATTAATGAGGTCGGCATCTATATCATCACGGTTGTAAAAAGCATAGACATTCAGCTTGGAACCCACGACATAGCTAAGATTGACAGACCAACTCTGATCGGCACTTTCCTGCAACCCAATTTCCGAATTGTCATAATCCGAGTTTGCGCGGAAATAACTCAGGTTTATGCCCAGAGACTCAATCGGCGCAATGTCAAATTCAGCCACAATGCGTTCGCGATCACGATCCGCCTGGTTAAATTTACGCATCAACGGGTGATCAGTTGGCCCACCGTCATCCTGCTGCTGGTAATCTGAAATATCACGTTCCGCGGACTCATACTTAATGCGCAATTCGGACATGGCAAAAGTGCTTAGCTTGACCTCGCCCCACCAGGCAGTTTCTTCAGACCGCTCGATAGCCTGCAGGGTACGGTCTATGTTTTTCTGCCAGGCACCGCCACTCAACCTGATGACACGATGTGCCCTGAATCGTAAATCCGCAGAGTATTGCTCACGTTCATAACTGAAGGGCCGGTTGTAGCGCACCACACTCGGAACCACGTCGGTGGTAACCTGGATGTACTCATCGACCGGTGTCTTGTTGTCCCTCTCATCCACCTTGCCACGGGCGGTGAATGTCAGCTTACTGTTCAGTCGCGCCGAGAGCTTGCCGGAAAGATTGAATGTACTGGTATCCAATTTACCATTGAGTGAAGTCCGTGGCAGTGGCAGATCACTAAAGGCCGGATTGATTGTGTATGGCAGGAAAGCCTCGTTCTGCTTCAGTTCACCCCAGGCGGCCTGCCCCGTTAAGCGAATCCGGGGTGTGACTGCAAAGGCAGCCGACAGGTTCCACTGATAGAACTCGTTGTCAGGCGCCGTAGCCGCCCTGAAATTATCGAGATCAGGGTGTGAAGAAAACGGATTCTGCCAGGTAAGGGAACTGTCACCATTGTCAAAATAAGAACCAAAAAAGCCAAACTTGACCTGTGCCCGCCGGCCTGTCCAGGAAAGATCCATATCAAACTGATCGGTGGTAAAATCCACGGGTGCCGGAAGGATCGTCGCGTTGTTGAACATCATGCCTGCACCAAATGGACGACTGCCTTTTTTCTGCTGACGCTGGTAATCGATCCTGTAAGTCCAATTTCGGGCAAATTGCGTCGTCAGACCCAGATCCATTGTCTTTCGCTGGGTCTTCAAGGGTGCAGTGACAAGTGTACTGTCCAGCGCGGTCATATCACCGGTTGTTCTGCCACGTACCCAGTCCGCCGGCAGCGTAAGATTGTCACTGCCCACGCCCAGGAAAGGCGTTTGTGTGCTATAACCGCGATACTTGGGAATCTCCTTCCATGCAAAGCGCAGTTCATAAAAGCCCAGGTTTCCGCCACGCATTTCAAGCTGACGACTGTCGTAACCGAGGTTGCGGGCATAGAGGTCAAAATAACGCCCTTGCAGATTTTTGTAATGAAGGTCGCCATCGAGCGCTGCATAAAAGCCCTTCTCTTCCAGACCGCGATAATCGCCAAAACGGTAAGAATCATCACTTACATAGGACAGGCCAAAGTCCAGATAGCCACGCCAACCGACATACTTGACACATTGTTTACATTTATAAATCTTGGGGTCCTGCTTTTCGGTTTCCTGTGCCTGGGCCCACGGACTTTGAAAACCCAGAAACAGTACCGGCAAAACGGCCGATAGGCTCAAGGCGGATTTTCTGCCGAAATTTCTCATTTACCTGCTACCTCTTTATTACGCCGCGCTAGCGGGTGATCGTTACACCGGATGGGTGATTTGAACCATGAACCTGCGCATGACAATTAGTACATGACCGTGCAAGCAGAAAGCGCTGCTGAAAACTGTTTTCTGCAACTTCGCTGGTATACGCCGTACTCGGGTGCCCACTGGGTGAGTGACACTGCTGGCAAAGCAGTGGTGGACGCTGTTTCAGCAATGCGGGATGGTTACTGCCATGCGGGTTGTGACACAAACTACAATCTTCCGTGGCCGGCGCATGCTCCCACAGGAAAGGGCCGCGTTTTTCAGCATGACAGCTGTAGCAGGTGTCATTGATGGTGGAGTGCACAAGCAGGTAATCGTTATTACTGTTGTGCGCATTGTGGCAGTCTGTGCAGGTCATCTGGCCAAACCGAAGGGGGTGGCTGCTGGCCATGTAGGTTTGCGAACGCGCCCTGGCGTGACATGTGAAACAGACTTCCTGCTGTGCGATTGGGTCGAAGACCGGGTCCCTCTCTGCATGAACCTCGTGGCAACTTGAGCAGGCCAACTCCTGTTCCTCATGCATACTGCCTGACCAATGAAACAGGGGATCACCATTATGGCAGTTCTGACAAACTTCATTTTGAACTGCGATGGGTGTGTTTTCATCAAAATTGATGGAGGGCGAAGGCCGTGTACCATCCTTGTTCTTCTTTCGGTGGGCGTTACTGGGTCCGTGACAGGTTTCGCAATCATGACTACCTTCCGCAAATGGAGAGTCGGGATCATTGCTAATACCCATCTTTGTCATGAAAATCTCGTGTGCCGCAGGCTCCCTGCCTTCCCTGTGACAACTCATACACCTGTTTGCGCCACCGGAATACTCAGCAGACGGAGGACTTTCCTCACCCTCGTCAGCCACAGTAGTCCCTGCCAGCATCAAGCCGAATACCAGGGACAGAAAAGTCGCTATTACCGGTAGTCGATTCCGGTAACCCGGGTTATTTACCATGGTCATTCACACTCCATAACTTATTTATTTTTACAATCATGCCGCGATTAAAACTTTTTAGCCCACGGGCTCGCCATTTCTAGTTATTTTTGGCACCCTGATCGATCCACAAGCGAATGGTTTTAATGTTCGCCTTGGAAATGGGCTTCTGCTGCCCATGTGGCATGCTGATCGAGGGATCGGCCCTGCCTTCCATCAAAACTACCATGTTGCTTCCTTCTGCATCACCGGCGATGATCATTGGACCAAATTGAGCACCTTTCATAAGGCTATCATAACTGGTCATGTCAAACCCACTGGCCTCAACACCTTGACCGTCAGGCTGGTGACATGAAACACAATTCTGATCTATGATCGGTTTTACATCCTGGGAGAAACTGATCGAAGGTTCACCACAAGCAACCATTGCCAGCGGAAACAAGCCCAGTGCAATCAATCTTCCCGCATTATTTCCAACTATTTTCATAAAAAATCTCCACCAATTAGGCGTCAAACAGAATCCGATACAAAACTACGCCTTCAAAGACATTACACTCATGACTTATGTCAACATATCTTAAACTAGTAAAACAATTGTTAATGAAAAAAGGTTAAATTTCATCCCGTGAATCTGAATATTGGTTATCCGGACTCAATTATGATGCTGAAGGAATACATTTGAAAATAAGTATAGTCGGTGCAGGGATATCCGGTTTGGCCACCGCTCAGGCAGTGCTGGCCCGAAAACCTGATGCAGAAATCACGATATTTGAGTCCTCTGGGCGCATAGGTGGAAAGGTTTGGACGGAAAAAACCGCTGACGGTTACCTCTGCGAAGGCGGGGTCAACGGCTTCCTGGACAAAATCCCAAGAACACTCGAGCTTTGCGATGAAGCCGGTGTTAAACCGTTGCCCGCAGATGTTTCAGCACAAAAACGATATGTATACAGCCGTGGGGAGTTGCACAAGTTACCGGAGAAACCACCGGAATTCCTGAAATCCAGGTTGCTGAGTGTGCGTGGACGATTACGTGTTATGTATGAACTCGTCGCCGGTGGAACCGATAACCCCGATGAAACGCTGGCCCAGTTTGCCACCCGGCGCCTGGGCAGTGAAGCCTTTGACCGCTTGATAGACCCCATGGCTTCCGGGGTTTTTGCCGGCAATGCTTCAGAACTGAGTCTGAAGAGCTGTTTTCCCAGGATACATGAAATAGAGAGCGAACATGGCAGCCTGATACGGGGCCTGATCAAATTACAGATCAAGGCAAAACGTGAACGAACAGGTAAGATGCCGGGGCCAGGTCCGGGTGGCACCCTGACGTCATTTGATGATGGCATGAGTGCTTTGACAGACAGGCTCGCAGAACAGCTTGGGCCCAGAGTCCGGATAGCGTCACCCGTACATGCCGTCAACCGAAATGGTCATCGTTATGTGCTGCAACTGGACAATTCAGAAGAGGAATGTGAGAACCTGATCCTGGCTGCGCCGGCACACGCCCAGGCCAAATTGCTCCAGGACATGGATTCGTCACTTGCCGCCCTGCTGAGTGGCATACCCTACCCTGCACTTTCAGTGGTCTGCCTGGGTTATCGCAAAAAACACGTGGGTGATGTACTGGATGGGTTCGGTTTTTTAATCCCGTCAAAAGAGCGCCGAGCAATACTCGGTACGATCGTGGACTCCAATGTTTTTCCGGGACGAGCACCGCAGGATTCGATTTTGCTGCGTTCCATGGTGGGTGGCGCCAGGACCCCCGAACTTGCCTTGTTACCGGACGAAGCATTGATTGACAGCGTCCGAAGTGATCTGCAGGATATCCTCGGTCTGACAGCAGAACCTGATTTCATTCGTGTTTTCCGGCATGAAAGGGCTATTCCCCAGTATGTTAAAGGGCATGCAGACAGGCTTCAGGCAATCGATAAGGAGTTGCAAAAACACCCCGGCCTGGTGCTAACTGGAAATGCCTTTAAAGGGGTCAGTCTGAATGATTGCGTGGTCAATGCCTGGAAAACAGCCCAGGCCTTAATTCCACAAGCAACTACAAAGGGATAAGCAGTGGTCGGTTTTAGGAAAAGTCTGAAGTTCAAAGTCGGGATTTATCTCGTCATTGCGCTGACGGTTGCCGTGTTCCTTTTTACCCTGATGGTTATTCGTAATTACCGGGAGGAATTACTACAACAGGTCGTGGTCCATTCAGCCCAATTATCCGAGGTTGTCCTCAAAAGTACACGCTTTGCCATGCACCAGAACAAACCATCGGAGATCAACCAGATCATTCAAGACGTCGGTGCACTCAAGGATCTCGAAAAGGTTCGTATCCTCGGCAAGGATGGAGTCATTCTCTACTCTTCACAAAAAGAAGAAATCGGAACAAAGATAGACCAGGAGGCTGAGTCCTGCCTGGCCTGTCACCTGGATGAGAAATCTCTCCGGGAGAGCCCGGAGATAGGTAGGCCAAGGTTTTTTGACAGCACGGATGGCAGGCCACTGCTTGGCAGTACGGCGGTGATTCGTAACGAGCCAAGTTGTTCCAACAGTGACTGCCATCAACACGACAAAGAGCAGGGCGTGCTTGGCGTACTGGATATTGTCTACCCCCTGAGTGACATCGAGACCAGGCTGCGGTCCAGCACATACACGGTCATTACAATGTCATTGGGGTTTGTCATCCTGGCCGCGCTGCTGATGAGCTACCTGATACACCGTATGGTCTACCTTCCACTTCGCGATCTTGACCAGGGTGCCTCAAAGCTGGCGCAAGGAGACCTCGAAAACACGATTCCGGTTCGCAGTAATGATGAGTTTGGCCTGTTGGCGGAGTCATTCAATAGTATGACCCGTGCTTTACGAAAATCCCGGGTAGACCTGGAGGACTGGGGAAAGACACTGGAAGAAAAGGTAGAGAAGGCCAGTCGTGAACTCAAAATTGCCCACGCCGAAACCGCACGCAGCGAGAAACTGGCCTCTGTTGGTCTGCTTGCAGCGGGTATTGCGCATGAACTCAACAACCCATTGACGGGTGTGCTTACATTTTCTCATCTTGTCAGGAAAAACATGGAAGATGGCAGCCAGGATGCAGAAGACCTGGACCTGGTGATTCGCGAGACCAAGCGCTGTGCAGGCATCATTCGCAGGTTACTTGATTTCTCGCGGGAAAAAACACCGGAGAAAGCCTATGGCAATCTCAACAGGATCATAGAAGAAACCGTGCAGCTGATCGAGCAACCGGTACAGGTTGAGGACATTGAGATCGTTACCGATCTCGATACCAGGCTGCCACAGGTCTGGCTGGATGAAAACCTGATAAAACAGGTTATTATGAACGTATTGGTGAATGCACGGCACGCCATCGATAACGGAGGTATTATCACCATCAAGACCCGTTTGTGCCCGGCAGATGAGTGTCCGGATTCGATCACGACTACCGGGGACATGGCTGAAATAACGATCAGTGATACAGGCTGTGGTATATCAAAAGAAGATTTGCGAAAAGTTTTTGACCCTTTTTTCACCACCAAAGAGGTCGGAAAAGGCACCGGTTTGGGTTTGTCAGTCAGTCTCGGTACCATAGAGTCACACCGTGGAACAATAATAGTGGAGAGTACCGTGGGTAAGGGCACAGCATTTAGCATATATCTGGCGATACACCCGAAAGACAACCCGGGGATTGATGTATGAAGAAACGGATCCTGATCGCCGATGACGAAGAAATAGTTATCCGCAGTTGTCTACGTATTCTGGCCACAGATGAATTTCAGATTGACGTTGCCCGCAATGGCCTGGAAGCCGTTGAAAAAATTGCCGAGGGTGATTATGACATGCTCATCCTCGACATCATGATGCCGAAAATGACGGGGATGGAAGTCCTTCAAAGGGTCAAGGAAACACATCCGGATGTCGATGTGATCATGATTACAGGCCTGAACCAGATTGAAACCGCGGTCGAGGCCATGAAATTGGGCGCATTCGATTACCTGCCCAAACCATTTGACCCGGAAGAACTTGAAATGGTGGTGGCAAGGGCCTTCGAACGCAGGCAACTTTTACAGGAAAATGTGCACCTGAAAAAGGAGGTCAGTGCACGTTACAGCTTTGAAAACATCATCGGCTCCAGTCCACCGATGCAAAATGTCTATCGTCTGATCGCCCGTTGCGCTCCCACCAATAGCACCGTGATGCTCAGGGGAGAAAGCGGTACCGGTAAAGAGTTGATCGCGCGCGCCATACATTTCAACAGCCTCAGGAAAGACAAACCATTTGTCACGGTCGATTGTGCATCCCTGAGTGAAAACCTGCTCGAAAGCGAATTGTTCGGGCATGTCAAAGGCTCATTTACCGGTGCAGTATCCAATAAGAAAGGTCTTCTTGAGGAGGCTGATGGCGGCACGCTGTTCCTGGATGAAATCGGCAATATCTCCTTGTCCACGCAGGCAAAACTGCTCCGCTTTATCCAGGAAAAAGAATTCAAGGCAGTGGGCGATACTAAAAACCGTACGGTCAATATCCGCTTGATAACCGCAACCAACAAAGACCTGGAAGCCATGGTTGCTGATGAAACCTTCCGTGATGACCTCTATTACCGGATCAATATTTTTCCGATCAATATACCACCGATACGTGAACGCCGTGATGACATACCCGCGCTGGCTTTCTATTTTCTTAAACGGTTCAGCGAGGAAATGGATCGCGAGGTGACCGAGTTTTCACCGGGTGCCATGAACCTGCTGATGAACCATGACTGGCCGGGGAACGTGAGGGAGCTTGAAAACGCCGTGCACCGTGCTGTCATCCTGGTCAGTGACGATATTATCCGTCAGGGCCACCTGGTCAATATACTGGATAAGCAACCCTTCACCGACCTCGATGTGCCACGGACCAGCGAAGAACTCAAACGTATCAAAAAAGTTGCCAGGCAGAAATCAGTGGAGAACATCGAGAAGCTTTTCATCCTTGGTGCGCTGAAACGCAACAACTGGAACGTCACTGCAAGTGCCGATGAAACCGGTATGCAGCGCAGTAACTTTCAGGCGCTGATGAAAAAATACGACATACAAATCCGCAACGCCCCACAGGACTGAACCTAGAAAACCAACCGTTGGAGATGGATGTGGGAGGCGCGCCTCGCGGCGATTCTAACGCCCCACTGGACGGAACCTCG